>ERZ1673697.235-NODE-235-length-92474-cov-7.671020_pt1 | contig 92474 bp, 96 predicted proteins | sample MGYA00580227_ERZ1673697 | MGnify/ENA primary metagenome ERZ1673697 (study PRJEB41218, sample SAMN15661759) | gut metagenome | host: Homo sapiens | place: Canada: London | collected 2015-08-20/2019-03-30 | study: EMG produced TPA metagenomics assembly of... | reverse complement strand
CCTTCTTTGAGTCGATTTCTCCCTTGGAAAGCAAAACAACCGTCTCCACATGAACGGTTCCAGGGAACATATCGACACATTTCACCCGTTCTGCCCTGTAGCCTCCGGCAAGAAGTATCTCCAGATCTCTCGCAAGGCTGGACGGTTTACAGGAGATATACACCATTTTCGGCACCTGATAATGAATAATCTTTTCCAGAGCCTTCGGGTGAATTCCGTCTCTCGGCGGGTCCAAAACGATAAAGTCGGGTTTTTCCTTCACCTCATCCAGAACTTTCATCACATCCCCGGCGATAAATTCACAGTTATCAAGCCCATTAAGCACCGCATTTTCCCGGGCCGCTTCCACCGCTTCCCCAACAATCTCCACGCCAATGACCTTCTTCGAAACATCGGCAAGAATCTGTGCGATCGTTCCCGTACCGCTGTATAAATCAAAAACTGTCATATCTTTTGTGCTTCCAATATAACTCCGGGCCGCTGTATACAGCACTTCCGCCCCCAGGGAATTGGTCTGGAAGAAGGAAAACGGCGTAATTTTAAATTTCAGCCCGAGAATCGTCTCATAAAAATAATCCTGTCCATAAAGAAGCCGTGTTTCATCACTCTGAACCACATCCGCCAGAGAATCATTGATAATATGCATAATGCCAACAATTTTTCCATCCAGCGGCAGTCGGAGAAGCTGTTCCGTCAGTTCCTTAAAATCATGTTCCGTCTGGCTGGATGTCACCAGATGGACAAGAATGTCCCCGGTCGTCTGGGCACGGCGCACCAGAAGATGACGCAGATATCCCTCATGACTCATTTTCCGGTAATAGGAAAATCCCTGTTCTGTACAATAATCCAGAACACAGCTCAAAACCTCTGTAAAATCTTCATGCACAATTTTACAGTCTGCTGTCGTCAGCACATCATAGGTACTGCCTTTTTTATGAAGACCGAGGGTCAGCGGGCCATCCTTAACCGCATCCCCGAAGGAAAATTCCATCTTATTCCGGTAACCGAATTCCAGAGGGCTCCCCTGAATCCCTTCAAAAACATAATCTGCCGCTCTTTCTGTTCCGGCTTTCACCTGGCCGCCTCTAATCAGCGCTTCATCAATAAGATCCTGCACCTGACGAGCCTTCATGGCAAGCTGATCTTCATAATCCATGGTCTGGTACATACAGCCGCCGCAGGCTGGGAATTGATGGCAGACCGGATCCCGTTTTTCCTGAGGGGATCTTTCAAGGACTTCCAGAAGACGGCCCTCACAACGATTTTTACGTTTTTTATGAATCTGAAACCGGATTTTCTGTCCCGGTATTCCATTCTTTACAATCACATGGACCGGTTCCGCACCATCCCCTGCGTCTACCCATACATTTCCCTTATTCGGGAAATCGATACTTTCAATAATTCCTTCGTAAATTTCACCTTTTTTCATATTTTATAAACGCTCCAATATTATTCATAATTCTGTTTTTCTCTCAACAGAGAAAAAGGGACGTTGAATATAGATTCAACATCCCCGTTTTTTTGATTCTATTATTCTTCTACGGCATCTTTTACAGCTTCAACTGCTTCTTCGGCCTTGTCCATCACTGTATCTGCAGTTTCATCAACAAAGTCTTCACATTCATCGTCAAAGTCCTCGAAATCATCTTCGAAATCGTCATCAAAATCATCGAAGTCGTCAAAATCATCCATGGTATCTTTGGAAAGATACTTGTAAACTGCAAATGCGATCACAGCAAGAATAACAACGCCGGCAACGATCAGACCTGCTTTACAAAAAGTTTTCTTCTTTTCGTCTGCCTCTTTTTTGCTGAGGAGATCACCCACTTTAGCGATATCCTTTAATTCGTCAAGTTTTGCTGCGCTTAAAATTTCTTCTATTTTATTCATTCTGCTATCCACCCTTTCCCAAAGTTATTTGAATATAGTATACCACTATTTCGTTAAAAATTCCATTAAATTTTTAGCAATTTTAATCCACCGGTTTCAGCTTTGCAAAGCTTGCAAACATCTTTTTGACGCCGGATTTTTCGAAATCCACTGTAACCTCAAAATCCTTGCCCCCGTCAACAATATTCACCACTGTACCTATGCCAAACTTAATATGACGCACAGTATCTCCCACTGTGTAGTCCAAAGCATCGGATTTTTGAACCACAAAGCTTTTTCCGTAGGAAGTCGTCACTTTCATGGCCTGTTTTTTCGAATAGGACGCCGGACGCTGGATCCGCGCCTCTGCTTTTTCCTTTTCCGGCATCCGTCCTTTGTAAAAAAGCTCCGGTGTAATTTCCCGGACAAACCGTGAAACCATGTTATACTGGGTTGAACCGCGGACCATACGGCTTCGTGCGTAAGTGAGCGTCAGACGTTTTTTTGCCCGGGTAATTCCCACATAACACAGCCGGCGCTCTTCTTCAATTTCTTCCGGGTCATCATTAACAATGGTCATATAGCTTGGAAAAAGCCCGTCTTCCATTCCACACATATATACGTATGGGAACTCCAGTCCCTTGGCGCTGTGGAGCGTCATGAGCATAACATAATCTTCCGCCTCATTCAGACTGTCAATATCTGCAACCAGCGCCACATTTTCAAGGAAACCGCTCAACGTCGGTTCTTCTTCCGCTTCCTCATAAGCGATGACCTTATTCATCAGTTCATCGATATTTTCAATGCGTCCCTGGGCTTCTTCGGTGGACTCTGCCTCCAGCTCCTTCACATATCCGGTTTCATCCAGAACGTTCTGCAGAAGCTCCGCCAGGGTTATGTATTCACTCTGCGCCCGAAAAACATCAATCATATTCACAAATGCCCGGATTTTATCCCCGGCTTTGCCGAGTCTCGGGATATCATCGCAAAACTCCAGCGCTTCAAAAAGACTTAAGTCTCTGGCCTGGCCGTATTCCATAAATTTTCCAAGGGTTGTCGCGCCAATCCCCCGTTTCGGAACATTGATGATTCGCTGAAGGGCCACATCGTCCCGACCGTTATCAATGGTTTTCAAATAAGCCAGTATATCTTTAATTTCCCGGCGCTGATAAAAATTGACACCGCCGACAATCCGATATGGGATGCTCCGGGCCACAAATTTTTCTTCCAGCACACGGGACTGGGCATTTGTCCGATAAAGAATGGCAAAATCGTTGTAATGCGCCTTCCCCGATGAAACCGCGCGTCCGATTTCGTCCACCACCTGATAAGCCTCGTCATATTCATTCTGGTACTGGTTAAAATGAATCTTTTCTCCGGATTCGTTGGCTGTCCAGAGTTTTTTCTCCTTTCGCCCCTTATTATTACAGATCACCGCATTGGCCGCATCAAGGATATTCTGGGTAGAACGGTAATTCTGCTCCAGCTTAATCACCTTTGCATCCGGGAATTCTTTTTCAAAATTCAGAATGTTATAAATATTCGCCCCGCGGAACTTGTAAATGGACTGGTCATCATCGCCGACTACGCAGAGATTCCGGTATTTCCCGGCCAGAAGGCTGACCAGACGAAACTGAACCGTATTCGTATCCTGATACTCATCCACCATAATATATTTGAAACGTTCCTGATAATAATTCCGGGCATCTTCATTATTCCGAAGCACCTCAACAGTTTTCACAAGCAGATCGTCAAAATCCATGGCATTGTTTTTAAGAAGCGCCTTCTCATATTCCCGGTAGACTTCTGCAACCCGCTGTTTTCCAAAGTCCCCGGCCGCATTCAGCGCATACTCCGAAGCTGTAACCATTTCATTCTTTGCTGATGAAATCGCCGCCAGAAGCGCCCGTTCTTTATATATTTTTGTATCAATATTTAAACGCTTGCATATTTCTTTCATCACACTTTTGGAATCGTCCGTATCATAAATGACAAAATTCCGCTCATAGCCGAGCGTATCTGCAAATCGTCTCAAAATTCGTACGCAGGCCGAATGAAAGGTGCTGACCCAGATCTGTTCCGAACCAAAACCGACAATATTGTCCACCCGCTCACGCATCTCTCCTGCCGCTTTATTTGTAAATGTAATGGCAAGAATATTCCAGGGATTGACTCCCACTTCATCAATCAGCCAGGCAATACGATGGGTCAGAACCCTCGTCTTTCCCGAACCGGCGCCCGCCAGAATTAACAGCGGCCCCTCTGTATAGTAAACCGCTTCCTGCTGCATCGGATTTAATGTATCATATATACTCATTGAAAATAACCTTTCTGTTACAGTTTTGCACCACAATTGGAGCAGAATTTATCATTCGGTGAGACAGGACTTCCGCACTGGGAGCAAAATCTGTGTCCCCCTGCGGCCGGAGCTGCTGTCTGCTGCGCCATACCATTCGGAATCTGCTGACCGCCCTGAGGCTGTATCATGCCGCCCATCATATTCCCCATCTGTCCGGCCATCGTCATTCCGGCGGCCATCTGCATTCCCATTCCGGCCACGCTGTTCATACCGCCGCCCGGATTTTTCGCCATAGAAACCATCGCTTCCGTCTGAGCATCCACCTGCTTTTTAAAGGCATAGGCCTCCATACCGCCCATAGCGCCCATAACCGCCCGTTCATCAATGGCTTTCATCACCGCTTCCGGAAGTGCGATCTGAAGGTTCATCGCCTTCACTGTAATTCCGTAATCCGCGAGGAATCCGCCCAGCTTCATCTTCAGCGCTTGTGCGGCTTCACCGCAGTATCCCTGAATATCAAAAAAATTCATCGGCTGCTCCGTGATGATTTCCTTAAACATCATGGAAATATGGGATGTCAGAAAATCTTTTAAATCTTCCACCGTATAACGGTTCTTTGTCCCCATCAGTTTATGAATAAATGCTGCGGAATCTGTTATCGCAAAGGAATATTTACCGTTGGCTCCCAGATTGACCATACCGAAGGTATTGTCCGGAAGGGTCAGCTTTCCGCTGGTTCCCCATGGAATATCGATAATATCATTGGTATTTACAAAAACCGTCTCAACAATAAAGGTTTCATCAAATCCGTACTTCCATTCCTTTAACGCCGTAACGACCGGCATATTTTCTGTCGTCAGTTCATAGCGGCCCGGCCGGAATATATCCGCCAGCGTTCCTTCATTCACAAGAACCGCTTCCTGTCCCGGCTGAACCGTCAAAACCGATTCATACATAATCCGCCGTCCTTCACGGTCAAATAACTGCGCCAGCTCCCAGGCTTCTGCAGCCCGGTAGCTGATGCTGGATAATGTCTGTCCCCGAATTAATTTTCCCAATCCCATAGCGTTCTCCTTCTTTTAAAATAAGCTCGTTTTCCAAAGTATATCACAGTCCGTTTTTCAGTGCAATTCATCCAGCCATACCGGAATCTTCTGGTCACAGACCAGGCAATCCTCACTGACCCTGCAGTCAAAAGCCAGAATTTCCACACCGGCAGTTTTCGCCGCTTTCAGCGCTTCCGCAAAATCCGGATGGTCTTTCCGGTTCGGTCCGAAAGCCCGGACCCCTTTCATCTGGATTATAAAAATAATACTTGCCTGATATCCCTGCCGTTTTGCTTCAATCAGTTCATAAATATGTTTTATTCCCCGCTCTGTCGGCGCATCGGGAAATCTGGCAACCCCGTTTACTTCCAGAGTTACGCCTTTCACTTCAATATAATGTTTCCGGCCTCCGTGTTCCAGATATAAATCAAATCGTGAATTTCCAAAGGTTTTTTCCCGTTTGATATAAGTAATATCAGAAAAGAGACGGCCCTCCCGGACCATCTCTTCCACAACCTGATTCGGCGCCGTGGAATCCACATTCACCCACAGGCCTTTTTTTCGGACACAAATCAGAGAATACTTTGTCTTTCTCTCAGGGTTTGATGCAGGCAGCAGCAGCACCGGAACACCTTCCACAAAAAGCTCCTTCAGCCTTCCCGTGTTCCGCACATGGACTGCCTCCACCTGTTCCCCGATCATCACCTCTGCAATAAAACGGTTACGCCGCCGGACAAACTGTCCTTCGATCATGTCTTCGTATCTCATCGACTCAACCCACGGAACCAATCATAATATTATCCCAGATTGGATCTTTGGTAACTGTCGCCTCACTTTTCCAGGTTTCATACGCTGCTTCAAAGGCCTTTGCAAGTCCCTCATCCGAAGTATCCTCTGCCGTCTCTGCAATCTTTTCAAGAGCCGCATTATAAACTTTGGTAGACAGCGCCTGTTTTTCTTTCATGATCCGAACACCGTCTTCATTTAAAGCAAAATCCTTGGCAATGGCCGGACCGATTTCTTCCATATAAGCCTTCGCCTCATCCGAACACTGCTGTTTTTCTTCATCTGTCAGAGAAACACCGTATTCGCCCGCTTTACTGATCAGAATTTCTGTACGGACCAGCCCGTTATATAATTCATTCTTTGCATACTCATGAAGCTTTGTACCATCCTCCATCTCTGTATTCCATGGAGATTCCCCATACTGGGCTGTATAAAAATCTCTGAGCTGATACAGATATACATTCACTTCCTGCATCGCAACACTCTGGTCGCCAACTTTAATCACGGCGATATTGGTTTCGTCTGTCGGAACCGGATCATTCGGTGTCGAATCATCAAAGCTCTCTCCGCTTTCCTTCACAGCCTCTGTCGTTGTTTCCTGACGGGTTTCCGGTGTCTTTGATGAAATATCTTTGTTCATCAGTTTCATCACCATAATCGTCGCAATAACTCCGATAATGATCCCGCATATAATAAGTAACACAATAAATCCTGTTTTATTCTTTTTCTGCATTTCGGTCTCCTTTCTGTTTTGCATACGTTAGTAGTATATCATGATTTCTACCTTAGCGAAAGCCCTCACCCATAAATTCACATTTTTCCGTTTCTGCATATTATAAGTATATAGACCTTTCGGTCTGTTATCCCGTAAACAGAATTTCTATCTCAAAATCTGTTTACATTTTTGAAGGAGGATTCTATGGAACCTTTGCTGGATGTCCATGACGTCAGTTATGCCTATCATACTCTGTCCGGAGAAACAAAGGCATTGAATTGTCTGTCCTTCCAGGTTTATTTTAATGAATTTCTGGGCATTATCGGTCCCAGCGGAAGCGGGAAATCAACGATTTTATCGCTGATTGCCGGCCTGATTCCGCCGGAATCCGGTGACATAAAAATTCATGAATCCCTTTGTAAAAATCACACCATGCCTATCGGCTACATGCTTCAGAAGGACCATCTGCTGGAATGGCGGACCATTTATGAAAATGTATGCCTCGGCCTGGAAATCAATCACCAACTGACTCCGGCCCGGATAAAAGCCGTTCACAAAATGCTTCGTGATTACGGTCTGGAAAACTTTAAAAATTCAAAACCTTCCGAACTCTCGGGCGGTATGCGTCAGCGCGCCGCTTTAATCCGGACCCTCGCTCTGAATCCCGGGCTTCTGCTTCTTGACGAACCCTTCTCTGCTCTGGATTATCAGACCCGTCTCAATGTGTCGGAAGATATCTATACAATTCTTCGAAAAAAACACAAAAGCGCCATTCTCGTCACTCACGATATTTCCGAGGCCATCAGTTTCTGTGACCGCATCATCGTTCTGACCCAGCGGCCCGGAACAGTGAAGGAGATTTTACCGATCCAGTTATCCATTCCCCGGAAAACGCCGCTGAAAGCCCGCTCTGCGAAAGAATTTCAGGATTATTTTAACCAATTGTGGGGTGATTTAAATGGCTGAACCCAGCGCTTACCAGAAAGCTTATCTCGATACCTTTAAACGCCGGAAGCGTCTGGTGACCTTTCTGCAGATTTTTATATGTATTCTCTTTTTTGTTTTGTGGGAAGTTTCGACACGCCTCGGCCTGCTCAATGACTTTATATTCAGCAGTCCCGGAAGAATTATAAAAACATTTACAGCAATGGCTTCCGATGGAACCATTTTTTATCATATCGGCATCACCCTGTTTGAAACCTTCCTGAGCTTTTTTATCGTTCTGGCCGCAGGAATTCTCCTGTCCGTCCTGCTCTGGTGGAATAAGAGTATCGAAGCGGTTCTGGAACCCTATTTAATCACATTAAACAGCCTTCCGAAAACAGCTCTGGCACCGATTTTTATCGTCTGGCTTGGAAATAATATGAAAACAATTATCGTCTGTGCCATATCGCTGGCCATTTTCGGCACGGTCATCAACCTGACCGCCAGCTTTATCCAGACAGATCCGGATAAACTGCTTCTGATCCGGACTCTCGGCGGCGGCCGGAAGGAAATGCTCCAAAAGGTTATCATTCCCGGCAGTATTCCAAACATCATCAGCAATATGAAGGTGAATATCGGCCTCTGCCTCGTTGGCGTAATCATCGGTGAATTTCTCTCCGCCAATGCCGGCCTCGGATATCTGATTGTCTACGGAAGCCAGGTCTTCAAACTGGACTGGGTGCTGATGTCTATTTTAATTTTATGTGTCATCGCCACAGCCCTTTATGGGCTCCTGAATCTCATTGAAAAACTGTATCTGAAACACCAGCGGCATAGCGGGCGCTGATATTCATATGTCAGGTATACTCAAAAACCGGCCGGAAGTCTTTCTGTGACTCCCGGCCGGTCCTTTGGTCTTCTGTATTTTTTAAATAAAACTCTGTTCAACGGTCACGACCGCGTAAAAATGACTGTCCATTGTATGGATTTTATCCTTAATCCGTTTTTCTATTTCGCCAGCCCTGGTCAGTTCCTCCGGCTGTATCACCAGATCAAAAATTAAATTGGTATGTGTCTGCCCGCGAACCATTCGAAAATCGTGAATCTTCCATTCCGGATTTTCTTCCGTCACCGCTTCCTCAACCCGGATTTTCATCTGATTCAGTTCTTCATCGTCATTGACCACCGGGTCCATATGAATCGTCGCGTCACACTGGAATTCCTCCATCAGATTCCGCTCGACATTATCAATCATATCATGGGCTTCTAAAATGTCTTCTTTATAGGAAATCTCCGCATGCAGGGAAATAATCCGTCGTCCCGGACCATAATCATGGATAATCAGATCATGCACCCCAAGAATCTTATCCTCCTGCATCACACGCTCCCGAATCTGCTTCACCAGCTCCGGATCCGGCGCCTGCCCAAGAAGCGGCTGAATCGTATCCTTTGCCGCACTGAAACCGGCAAAACAGACAAATAACGCCACGACAGCGCCAAACCAGCCGTCAAAATTTCTTCCGGTCAGCATAGCAATAACAACACCCAAAAGCACCGCTGATGTGGAAACGCAGTCACTCAGACTGTCCGCTCCTGTTGCCTTCATCGCTTCTGAGTCAATTCGCCGTCCTACCTTATAATTAAACCGGGACATCCATAACTTCAGCAAAATAGATATCACGAGAATAACCACAGAGGAAACACTGAAACTCAATGCTTCCGGATGGAGAATCTTATCCACAGAAGATTTCATCAATTCAACGCCTGTCAGCAAAATCGCTGCGGATACAAACAATCCGGACAGATATTCAATTCGTCCATGTCCATAAGGATGGTCCAGATCTGCCGGTTTCCCTGCCATATAAAAACCGATCAGCGTCACCACCGATGACGCTGCATCCGACAGGTTATTAAAAGCATCGGCCATAATCGATATCGCTCCCGTCATAAGTCCTGAAAATAACTTTAACGCAAACAGAATCACATTGCAGAAAATACCGACAAGTCCCGACAGCCGGCCATAGGACTGCCGGACTTTTGCATCATGAATATTCTCTTTGTCCTTTACAAACCAGTTTACAAGCAAGTCAATCACAGTTAGGTCCCTCCAATATCTGGAAAATATATTTACCGTTGATTATACTACAGATGATGGAAAAGTCAAATTGCTTATTTCCCCATATCTCTCGCAGAAACGTCGATTTTTTTGTATTTGCTGCGCCGTCTGTTACCGGCGGTTCTGCCGAAATAAATGCATCCGGTCAAAACCGCCGGAACTCTGCTCGCAAATACTTCAAAATCTTCCTATCATCTGCGAAAGATATGGGGAATATCGATTCATGAAGCCGAAAGTATCTATCTTTCTCCGCTCTAAATGAACAATAAAATAGCTGTATAATTTTATGTCGAAACATTACAATTGAAAACAAATAGAGTGAGTTAAAGAAATGTTATGTTTGAATGTATACTGGAGTTAACTAACTGCACAGATACAAATTAATGCAAATGGCTGCAAGTTAAATTTTTTAATATAATCCGGTTTTATAATCAAAAATGGCCGAATATCCTCTTTAAATACGGTACTCGGCCATTTTCATTCTCTCAAATGTTCAAATTATTATATACCCTGCAAGTTAGCGCAAGTTAGATTAAGCCCAATAAGGAACATATTTCATATATCGTGGAGCAGTTGCTTCATCAATTGGTCGCACTAACTGTGCATCAATTGTATCCTTAATAATCCTAGATGCTTTATAACTTTCTTTTGAAGTCAATCCAAACAGATTTCGTATATCTGTATTATTGATTGCTTCATAATTCACATACGCCAAGCACGCCTGCATATAACATGTTCGAATCCTATCTTCTTTCGTCGTAAGCTCAAACGGAACTTTTGCAAACAGCACTGCTTTTGTAAACTGATTATTCTGATTCTCAATTCGTGGTGCCAGAAGCTCATTTTTACCTGTCGCTTCAATTATCTTATCGTAACCACTTCCTCGTTCCTCACAAATACCACATTTATGCATAAATCCGGCAATGTTTTCATTTCTTGACACAGGAACTGAATCTACGATTCTTTCAATCGCTACTAATGGTGCCCCGGCATTGGAAAATTCAATTCTATTTTTAAACACTTCTACCATCGGGTTCGTGCCTCGTTGCTGCAAATCCTGATGTATCATAGCATTTGCCAACATTTCACGTATTGCAATTTCTGGAAAGCTGATAATAGATTTCCTTGTTGCCTCCACAATCACTTCTTCCTGCGGAATAATCGTCATAATATACTGTACAATATCTTCATGGGAAAAGACATATCCTCCGGTAAATTCTTTTTCTCGAATAGCGTCCAATCTTGAATTCTCTTTGTACCAGATAACTCTCACCGAGCGCCGATGCAGATTCTCAAATTTTTTCAGATCCTTTGCAATCATCAACGCACCCATATTAGAAATATCCCAATTTCCGGCATCGTTTTTTCTGATGAATTTTTCATGCTGCAAATCCTCCAGAACCTTGTCACGATTTCTTGGAATCGGCATCTCCAATTTGTCATAGTATTTGGAATAATCAAGCAAACTAATCATGCTGTCTTCATCCAAATTACTCATTGCAGTCCGCAGTTCATACGGTGTGGAATCAAATGTTCTCCACAACTCGCGCTCTTTATCCGGATATTCTTTTAAGTTTTTCTTATTCGTTCCAATGCGTATATATTCTACTCCGGCAAATTGCACCGGCTGCTTTTCCGCACATGGAATTTCAAGAAGTACAGCATTTCCCTCCTCCATCGGAATTTCAAAAAAACGAAAATTAATTCTTGGAGCAAGCATACGTGAAAGCCATGCTTCCAGTTCTTCATTCCCCTTCTTCATTTTTCGATACTGAAATTCCGTTCCAGTAATTTTATGTGTATCATCTTGCACACCCCATACTAAATATGCTTTGGGTCTTTCACATAATGCTGCCGAGTTACTTAATGCTGAAATATACTCGCCAATCATCTGCGGCTCTTTATTATTGCATTTAAACTCTACCCATTCTGTCTCGTTAGGAAGTTTTACAAGTTCCCGAACAAGACTTTGAAGGTATTCTACTGAACGAATTGACAAGTTACCGCCTCCAATTTGTTTCTTATAGAATTATTGTAGCAATTTCAATATAGAAAGGCAATTGGTTTTTCCTTGCACATGTTTTTCCTTGCACATCGCACATTCCTTTTTATTTCTCACCCCGGAATACTCTCCCTCACGCACAGCGCACCATACCCCACCTGCGGATTGGGGTACACCGTGAGCCCCGGCAGCGGTCTTGCCCCATGTCTGAGATAAGCCTTTACTTTCTCGCCGTAGAGGTAGGGGTCATTTCCCTGCACGATTCCCCATTCTCTAAAGAATAGAGGCCAACCACCCTGCAACACGGTTGTACATACGCATATTTTAGCACGTATAATTCCCATAAAACAATTACAATCTTTCGACAAATCTGTCCTGTTGCTCGTCAAAGTTCAGGGATGGTTTTTCTATGTCAAATTACTCTAAATTCATAAAAATGAATGTCAGCAATAACAAAATGAATGAAGCGAAAGCCATAATATCCTTAAAATTGAATTGAACGAACAGAAAGCCCACAGAGTCACAGCTCTGTGGGCCTTCGTTCCCCATATTATCATTATTCTTCAACGCACTTCATCAAGCTGCACGCATTAAAGTATCATTCATTTTTAAAGCATCCCATTCCAAACTGTGCAAGCTGACGTTAAGCAGATTTTACGATATTTTACGAGCATAGCGCCAGCGATACAGTTTTGGAATGGACACTTTAAATACAAAATTAACTATTGCTCTTTTCCGGAAACTCCACCATAATACATGTGCCTTCCCCGACTTTACTGTCGATCGTCACCAGGGCATCATGAAGCGTAGCTCCATGTTTTACGATGGCAAGCCCCAGTCCTGTACCGCCGGTTTCCCGGGAATGGCTCTTATCCACCCGGTAAAATCGTTCAAAGATCCGTTCCTGTTCTTCTTCCGGCACACCGATCCCCGTATCCCAGACAGACCAGCGCACCACATATTCCGGTTTCGGCGATGGTTCAAGAAGGATATGGACTGAACCGCCGTCTTCGTTATATTTCACCGCATTGTCACAGAGATTGTAGAACATCTCGTAAATGACCTGGCGCACCCCTTCAATTGGAGGCACATCGCCGTCAACCGTCATCGTGATTTTCCGTTTTCTTGCGACCACCTGAAGGGCATCCACCACTTCATTGGTCACCCGGTTCAGATCCACAGCTTCAAAAGGCATCATATCCGACTGCTCATCCAGCCTGGACAGTTTGATAATATCTTCGATCAACGTCGTCATCCGGGACGCCTCTTTATAAATACGATCGGCAAATTCCGGAATATCTTCCTTTTTTACCATATTCCGGCTGATGATTTCCGCATAACCGGAAATCGCCATCAGCGGTGTTTTCAGCTCATGAGACACATTGGCCGAAAACTCCCGGCGCATCCCTTCTGCCACTTTTAATTCTTCCATCTGAACCCGGATCCGCTCATTCTGCCGGTCAATCCGGTTTAACAGCGGCATAAATTCCTTATACATCGGCTCCTCCAGCGGTCTGTCCAGGTTGATTTCATTGATCGGCTGAATCATGCGCCTGGTTTCATATCGGATAATCAGTATCGAAATAACAATAATCGCCACCGCCAGAATAATCATGTATGGCGCCATCGACAGCATCATTGCAAAAATACTGTCCATCGAGCTGCTGACACGCAGAATTGAGCCGTCCTTTAAAGCGACCGCATAATAATAAACCCGCTCATCAAGCGTATCTGATGTCCGCATGGACGAGCCGCTTTCATGAAACAGCGCCTCGGAAATTTCCGGCCGGCTTTTATGGTTATCCATGGTTACCGCATCTGCCACCGAATCATAGAGCACCATCCCATCCTCAGCCACCACGGTAATCCGCCGGTTTTCCTGAAGCACCGGTCCGGCCTCCAGAAACTCAAGCCCTTCCATATCTATCGCCGCTTTCAGGCTCCGGGCTTCATTTTCCGTACCGGTTTTCAGCAGGTCCACCGTATGAATATACATAAGCACCGTTACCGCAAAGAATATCAAAAGAATCGCCGCAGTAACGATGCAGGTTGTATTACGAATAATCTTTTTCCTCATTTTCATCCTCCAATGCGATAGCCAACACCCCGCACGGTTTCGATGTATTTGCCTTCCTCGCCGAGCTTCTGTCTCAGCGTCCGTATATGTACATCCACAGTCCGGGTTTCTCCGTCAAAATCATAACCCCAGACATGACCTAAAATCTGATTTCGTGTTAAGACAATGTCCTGATTTTCAATCAGATATTTCAGCAGTTCAAACTCTTTCAATGTCAGTGTCACCGGTTCCCCGTTGGTAAGAACCATATGTTTTTCCGTTTTGATGACCAGTGTCTTGTATATCAGATCTGTTTCATTCTCTTTCTTTCCACTGCGGCGCAAAACGGCACGGACTCTGGCAATAAATTCCATCATCCCGAAAGGCTTCGCAATATAATCATCTGCCCCCAGATCCAGTCCGGTCACTTTATCAAACTCAGACCCTTTTGCAGTTACCATAATGACCGGAATATCCTTTGTCACCATGGATTCTTTCAGTTTCTTCAAAATCGTCAGTCCGCTTTCTTTTGGCAGCATAATATCAAGCAGAACCAGTTCCGGCTTTTCATTGGCAACCGCCGCAAAAAAATCAGTCCCATTAGAAAAGCCAGCGGCATGGAAACCGCTGGATTCTAAGGTATAAACAATCAATTCCCGGATATTTCTTTCATCTTCCAGACAATAAATCATAAATGCTTATCTCCTCTGTGTGTCCCTGTGATGGAAAATTCCACCCATTCTGAAATGTTCGTCGCATGGTCACCGATACGCTCATAATATTTCGCAATCATCAGCAGATCCATCACATGTTCGTGAATCTGTGGATCGGTATCCATCTGATGCATCAACACTTCCTTAACTTCATCAAAAAGATCGTCGACCACATCATCATATTCGATAACTCGCTGTGCTGCATCCAGATCCTGCCATACATAAGCATTGACACTGTCCGTCACCATGCGGACCGTTGCTTCAGCCATCTGTCCCAGCGGAATATCCAGCCCCGGAGCCTTAATACTTGTTGTCAGAATAATCTCTGCAATGTCTGCTGCCTGATCGCCGATACGCTCCATATCCGTAATCATCTTCAGCGCTGCCGAAACTTTTCGTAAATCCGAAGCAACCGGCTGCTGCTGAAGCAGTAATTTCAGACAAAGTCCCTCGATATCTCTTTCTTTTAAGTCAATCTGACTGTCTTTTTCAATAATCTCTCTTGCAGTCTCTCTGTCCTCATCCATCAGTACCTTATAAGTCATGCTGATGACCTTTTCGCACAGGTTTCCCATCTCTATCAGTTTTTCGTGAAGCAGCTCTAACTGTGCATCAAATCGGTTTCTCATATCAACCAAACCTCCCCGTAATATAATCTTCTGTCCGCTTATCCGCCGGAAGCGAGAAAAGTGTTTCTGTATCGTTATATTCTATCACTTCTCCCAGCAGGAAGAAAGCAGTTTTATCTGAAATACGGGCAGCCTGCTGCATATTGTGAGTGACCATGATAATAGTATAATCCTTCTTCAGCTCCACCGCAAGGTCTTCAATCTTAGAAGTTGAAATCGGGTCCAGCGCTGACGTTGGCTCATCCATCAGAAGGACTTCCGGCTGAACCGCCAGAGCTCTGGCAATGCAAAGACGCTGCTGCTGGCCGCCGGACATGCCGAGGGCGCTCTTTTTCAGACGGTCTTTAACCTCATCCCAAATCGCTGCATTTCTCAGGGATGTCTCAACAATCTCATCCAACTGAGCCTTTCCATGAATTCCGTGGGTTCTCGGTCCATAGGCAATATTATCATAAATGCTCATTGGGAACGGATTCGGCTTCTGAAAAACCATTCCCACCCGTTTACGAAGCAGATTCACATCCATATTGCCATAAATATCTTCGCCATCGAGACGGATATCCCCGTCAATCCGGCATCCCTGAACCAGATCATTCATTCGGTTCAGAGATTTCAGCAGTGTGGATTTACCGCAGCCGCTGGGTCCGATAAATGCGGTGATTTCCTTCGCCCCGATGTTCAAATCAATATTCTTTAATGCATGAAATTCTCCATAATGAAGATTCATGTCTTTAATCGTCATTTTATAATCTGTGGTAATATTCATATCTATCCTCTACGCTTTCACGAATTTATGGGCTATCCGGTTGGACAGGCCGTTAATCAATAAGACAATCACTAAAAGCACGACGGCTGTCGCATATGCTTCATTCATATGCAGACCTTCATTGGAAAGCGCATACATATGAACGGCCAGTGTACGTCCCGAGCCAAAAAGGCTGGACGGAATCTGAGCCACCGTGCCGGCTGTGAACATCAGCGCTGCCGTTTCTCCGACAATACGTCCGGTGGCAAGAATGACTCCGGCAAGAATTCCGGGTACTGCGGCCGGAAGAACGATTCTGAAGATTGTCCGAAGCTTTCCTGCACCAAGGCCGAAGCTTGCTTCCCGGTAAGTATCCGGAACGGCTTTCAGAGCTTCTTCCGTTGTTCGCATAATCAATGGAAGAATCATAATTACCATGGTAAAAGAACCGGATAAAATCGACAGGCCCCATTTTAAGGTTGTCGCAAAAAACATCATACCGAAAAGTCCATAGACGATCGAAGGGATTCCCGACAGAGTTTCGGCTGTCATCCGGATCACTTTAACAACCGGACTTCCCTTGCCCGAATACTCCACCAGGAAAATAGCCGCGAAAACGCCGATCGGAACCGCGATCAGCAGGGTCAGTACTGTCATTATCACCGTATTTACTGCCGCCGGAAAAAGAGAAACATTATCCGAATTATATGTGAATGAGAAAAGACTCGGCTTCAGATATCCCACACCTTTAATAATAATAAAGGCAATCAGGAAAATAAGTACGGCAAACGTCAGACCCGCTGAAATCATGACCAGCGCCTTTAATATGGAAGAACCCGGATGGCTCTGTTTGGATTTTGGATTACTGCTCATGGTTCGCCCTCCTGTTCAGCAATGAAACTGCCAGATTGATGATTAAAATAAAGACAAACAGCACAACGCCGGTAGCGATCAGCGCCTCCCGGTGCAGATCCGTTGCATAACCCATTTCCAGCACGATATTGGCTGTCATGGTTCGAACGCCCTTGAAAAGCCCTTTCGGCATTCGCGGCTGATTTCCCGCGATCATGATTACCGCCATTGTTTCACCGATGGCCCGGCCGATGCCGAGAACGATGCCGGCAATCACACCGGAACGGGCTGCCGGAAGAACCACACTAAAAAGACTTCTTTCTTTTGTCGCTCCGAGCGCCAGAGAGCCTTCATAATAATGCTCCGGTACACTTCGTATTGCTGTTTCCGACACACCGATAATCGTCGGAAGAATCATAATTGCCAATAAAATAGAGGCTGTCAGCATCGTACTTCCGTCTTTTCCTGTCATGGCGTTCATCAACGGTACGATCAGTACCAGGCCGAAGAAACCATAAACAACCGAAGGGACACCGGACATCAGATTCACTGCCGCCTGACAGATCGGATAAATCTTTTTCGGACAATAAGCTGCCATAAAAACTGATGTGAAAATCGCTATCGGCACGCCGATCAGCAGTGATACGCCGGTGACACAAATACTTCCCATAATCATTGGGAAAATACCATATAAATTATTTCCCGGTTTCCATTTCTGGCCGAAGAGAAAGTCCCCGAAACCAATTTCAGCCATGGCCGGTACTCCCCCCGCAAAGAGGAAGATACAAATCAGGGCCACGGCTAAAACAGATGTGAATGCTGCCAGAAAGAAAACCCATTTCATTCCATTTTCTTTATTCAGCTTCATAAATTATTATTTTACATCCTCCCAGGCTGTAACTTCACCTGTGTAAATTGCTTTAATCTGTTCGCTTGTTAATTCTTTAATTCCGCTTTCGTTATTTACGATCACTGCGATACCATCCTGTGCAATAACTGTTGCAGATAATCCTGCAGATGTTTCGCTGTCTTTTAATTCACGGGATGCCATACCAATGTCACATAATCCATCGATTGCAGACTGCATACCTGTTGTAGAATCGCTCTGCTGAACTTCGATTTCCACATCTTTATTCACTGCAACATAAGCTTCTTTTAATTTTTCCATAACCGGTGTTACAGATGAAGAACCGGCAACAACGATTTTACCGGATACGCCTGCTGCTTCATAAGCCGGCTGATTGCCTACGGCAATATAACCATTTTCTTCAACAACAGCCTGTCCTTCTTTACTCATAATGAAGTTAATGAAATCTTTTGCTGCGTCGCTGATCTCCGATTTTGTTGCGATATTAAACGGACGAACAACTTTGTATGTACCGCTGAGAATATTTTCCGGTGTTGCTTCTGCGCCGTCTACTTTAAGTGCAGTTACGGTTTCATTTAAAGAACCGAGGGAAATATATCCGATGGCATTAACATCACCTTCAACCGTTGTCATCATAACGGAAGTACTGTTTGTGATTTTTGCATCTTCTGTTGTATTATCAACTTTATTTCCGTTGGCATCCTTCTCTTCAATTCCAAGAAGTTCAATGAATGCTCCCCGTGTACCGGAACCGTCCTCTCTGGAAACAATTGTAATATCGCCGGATGCTCCGCCTGTTGAAGAAGTGTCTGCTGCTTCACTGGCTTCGGTTGTTTTTGCTGTTGTATCTGCAGCCTTTGTTTCCTCTTTTTTGCTTCCGCATCCTGTTAAAAGAACTGTTCCGATCATTAATGCGGATAATGTCATCATTACTCTCTTTTTCATTTTTCAATCTCCTTAACATTGTTTGTAAATTCTTACTACACGACAGATATTAAACATCTTTTGTAAAATCCATAAGAATTTTTTTGTAAATTTTGTGTTAAAGAATTTTACATAAACATATGTCCTTTTGAGAATCCTTCATTTTAAAGAATTTATTCTTATTTTTTTATTTATTTTCCCTGTTTTCAAGAATATCTTCGGATTCATTGACATACATTTATAAAGGCCGCTAAAATGAACTTTAAAAGGAGGCTGGCTATGAAGAATCCGCTGATTGCTGAACGTTTAAAGTTCTATCGAAAAAAGAATAATCTGACGATTCCTGAAGTTTCCAAACTGCTTTCAACAACGCAGCCCGTTGCTGTAAAAACTATTTATGGATGGGAAAGCGGGGGTTCCCAAACTTAAAGATACCACCACAAAACCCACGCTTACATTACTTCCAAACAATACAATTTTGGAGGTAAACCCTATGAAACAGCTGATTTCCTGCGAATATAACTTCGATAACTGCTGTGTGGAACTGAAATTCACCGATGGCAGCATGATTGCTATTGACACTATCGCCGTGGAGAACGAGGTTGCCCGTAATATGTACGAACGCTCAGAGCTTGACTATCTTATTTACAATGACCCGGTAGCGTATGCCGATCTCGTACTGAACGGCGATCCCGAAGCCTACCTCAAAGCGGTCACTGAATACAAACCGCTTGACTGATTGATCCGAGGCGGTATCCGATTCCGTTGCGATTCGGATACCGCTTCTTTTTTTGCCCGCTTTAGACACAATAGATTTATTCACATTTTTCCTGTATAATAACTACAATATCGTTTCATTCGCTTCGATTCCGATGCTAATCGTAAAAATCTAAAAAATTTCAAAAAATTTTTGGAAGATTGGAAAAAATCGAGCCTTCTCATGCCCTCTGTTATAGAGGGGTATGCGAACCCCTCTATATTTTTGCAATACGGAGGATGTGTAAATGATAAATCACAGCGAATGGGAATACGAGAACCAGGACTATCTCAAAGAACACTACGAGAAAAGGCTGATGGGCAAAGACACCCACCTCTTTGTCCGCAAGTTCCATTGTAAGGGCTGCGGCAGAGTGTTCTACACCACCATCGAAACCAAGAAGTATTGTCTGTATTCTCTGTGCGGCAATCATGGTTATCAAAAGGAACTGAAATGGCGGCGTGAACAGGAACGCAAAGACCGTATCTGCCAGACCTGCGGCAATCCTTTACGCCCAAGCGGTCGGATGCCAAGTTCTGCTGCAATGCCTGCCGACAGAAAGCATACAGAGAAAGTGTTACGGATACGGCAAGTGGTCACGCTGACCACTTGCAATAATCGTAACGAAAAAAGTGTTACAGTTAGGCAAGTACCCAAATCGGGAACTTACAATAACCGTAACGATATTAAACCACCGAAGGGAGATGAACCATATGAGTCTGCGTTATAGCTTCTTCGCCATCGTACCCGATGGCATTATCGAAATCCCGCAAGAGAGCAATCTTTCATGGCTGACGCTGTTCTATGCTCTGCCGAAAGAGCTTGTCGAAAAATATCCGCCTGCCCTGTCCTTACCGAGAAACATCTATGAGCTGCTTGACGATCCCGACAGTATGGAAGTTATCAAGAACGATATGTTCCTGCTCCTGGTGTGGGACTGCTTTGCGTGGTCTGCGTGGCAATTCTTCCAAGTGCCGAATAAGGACGACACATACAAGGACATCCCCGGCGATTGGAAAAACTACTCCGGTGATTTTCCTCTGTGGCGGCTGTCCTATGAGATCATCAAGCATTTCCGCAAAAAGTTTGAGACGGAGATGGATTGGAGCTTCCAGCGCCTGTTTATGATGGACAGAGATGACGAGCATCCTTGGCTTACCTATCGGCAGTTCAGCAATTTGATCGGCAATCTCACCGATATGATCGTTGCCGAGGAAAACTGGCAGCCGATGATCGACGAGTTCTGGAAAAGCCGCAATCCCGATGATTACAGCGGTTCCAGCGTCCACAAACGGGACTTCAACCGTTCGTGGTATCATGACCGCAATCACAAGCATCTGTCCATTGAAGAAATTGCAGAGACCGGTGCTATGATCGACGGCGAAATGTTGTTTGATATTCCCAACCCGGCAGCGGAGTTTGAAACCAAGGTGTTGCAGAAAATCGGTATTGAGCAGTTTGAAAGAAAGCTCACCGAGCAGGACAAGCAGATCCTGCGGATGCGAATGGACGGCAGCTCCCTCAAAGATATTGCCGCCGCTGTCGGCTTTAAGACACCGAGCGCCGTCAGCAAACACATTGAAAAGATCGCCGGTGCGTATGAGGATTATGTGTCCGGCGAGTACGGCAGATTCTTAGATAAACACACAAAATAACAATTCGCTCAACAAGGCAGTCACGATAACCGTGGCTGCTTTTTTGATGCCCGAAAGGAGGATTTTATGAGCAGAGAACCATTTGAAACCATGCCCGATGTGATGGATGCAAAGCAGCTTGCCAAAGCATTGCAGATTTCCAAAGCGGGTGCGTACAACCTTTTGAACGACCCGGATTTTCCAACCTTGCGGATCGGCGGGCGCAAGCTGGTGATGAAAAATGAGCTTGTGGAATGGCTGAAAATCCGCACAAACCGAAAAGTATGAAAACACGGTCAAGAGCCGGAAAAGCAGCAAATCAGCCGATAGCGTGAGCCGAAACGTACTCTGCATCGTTTGGAGTGTTTCTATCGAAAAATCGCACCACTTTTCCAATTCATGAGCCGAGAAAAATTTGTGAAAAACAGGAGGTTTTATGAGAACAGGACTTACCAAGAGAGAAAAGACTACTGCCATCTATTTTGACGAGTTTGGCGATATGATCGAGGTGCAGACCCACAACACCGATCTGAAAAAACGGCTGACAGCATTTGCGGCGCAATACCCGGAGTGCTGCCGCCAGATCGACGACGACGAACAAGGCGGGCTGACCTTTGAAGTGGAGAAAGGCAGACTGAGCTTCCGGCTGACTGCACCATACAGCAAGGAACGGAGACGGGCAGCAAGTGAGTGGGCGAAAAAAAGCGGTATAGCAATTCCCAAGTAAAAAACAGCAAAACACTTCCACTTGCCTCTTGCAATTTGCAAGAATATCTTGAATTTCTTTGGCCGCCATGTTATAATATTTCCAGTGTATTCCTTTGCATCTGTTAGACCGGAACGGAGGTTGTGTATGGCGGTCAACTACAACAAACTTTGGAAAATGATGATCGATAAAAATATGAGCAAAACGGAGCTAACGCATCTTGCTGGGATCAGTACAAATGCAATGGCGAAGCTTGGAAAGAATGAGGATGTCCGAGTAAACATTTTGGAAAAGCTATGTACCTCTCTTGATTGCAAGTTGGATGATATTGTTGAGTTTGTGCCGGATTCAAAAGAGTAAAACTTCCCACAAAATCTGAGAAAGGATTCGATGCTATGTCGTTCAGTGCAAATTTATATAAACACGAATTAGATCAAAAGGCATTTGATGCACTTAGTATTTTCCCGAAATTTGTTAAACTGCGGGAATCATATATTGCCAATGTTGACGAGAAGGCAGCAAAGATAAATTTTCTGTCCTCAGCAATTAGGTTGGGTGAAAATCAGTTCCCCGAAATATATAATTTACTTCCCCCTATATGCGAGAAGCTTGGGATCGCCGTTCCAGAACTGTACTATATAAAATCCAAAAAGATGAATGCAGCCACGGGTGGCAGCACAAATCCTTACATCTTTGTCACATCGGAATTGATTGAAAAAATACCTGCCGATTTGATTTCTACTGTGCTTGCGCATGAGTGCGGACATATTGCCTGTCAGCACTATCTCTATCACTCCATGGCAAGTCAGTTGATTGATGGTATCGACAGCAGTCCCTTATCCAGAATACCCGCTATTAGGAAATATCTCACTCCCACATTGGTACGAGCCCTGCTGTTTTGGGATCGGTGCAGCGAACTATCTGCTGACCGAGCCGCCGTTCTTTGTGATGGTACTGCGGATAAAACAATAGATGTTCTTTTGAAACTTCACGGGTACGAAAATATCAATCGAGCAGAATTTTTGAAACAGGCTATGGACTTGAAAGCGTTTGTAAACGATTCAAAGTCGAACAAACTCATGGAGCAAATGCTGACACAGGATGAAAGTCATCCCAGACTGGCGACTCGTGCCTACGAAAGCCATGGGTGGACAGAAACGGAGCAATTTCAAGGAATACTTGATGGCACATACACTGTTGAGGAAAAGAGTAGCTCAGAAAATCAAACGCAGGAACAGGAAGTTGTTGCTGCTGAAGTGATTACAGAATCGGCAAGCCCACAGCAACCAGCAGACATTGATTCGCTAAATGATGCGCTGCACAGAGTAAATTCCGAACTGGAAAGATATACCAATAGAGCAGACAAGGTTGACTATGCATTTGCAGTATTCAGCGGAATCATGGCAGGGGCGATTGATGCGCTATTTGTTGGGGAAACCATCATTACAGATGGTGATATTGTACTCTCTCATCAGCAAGTCAACAATTTTATTCAAGAATATGCCAGTGCAAGGGGCTTTGACCGTGATCGTTTGAAAGATGCCATTGGCGATCTCGAAAAAGCGTTTAAGGTGGCACAGGATAATGTTTGGAAAGGTGCTGGAATAGGCGTTTCTGCGAAAAATCACCATCTGGCTGATCTGGCACATCATCCTACTCCACTGGGGCTTGCTTCTTCCATAATTGTTCAATTTCTGAGACTCGGAGCATTTGTAAACAAAGATGGCGAGTGGCACTTTACCCTTGTTGAAACATCGGCAAAAGATATTGTTGAAATTCTTGCTCCGGCTGTAATCACCGGCATATTAAATTGGCTGGTGTTTATTGCAACGAAAAAATATGAGCAGGACGAGGGAAAAGAAGTCCCTGCCGCACTCCGCAAGCTTGCTCATCTGGTGGCATCAACACCGATGATTATTGAGCTTGCCAAGTGCGCAGATAATTGGTTTGGGCATTTGGTGAGCGACATGGGCGGCTCCAAGAATACTGCCGGTGGAGGTATGGGCATTCCGGGTGTGTTCATTTCTCTCTTGTATGAATTTGCCTCGCTTCCGATTTTGAGGAATACCGGGCTGCCAATGCTTGTCAACGAGCTTTATGAGAAGCAAAAAATTGATCTTCGTCACGAAATTCCTCTTTATAAAGCGGCGGGTAAGCAAGCTATCCCGGTAGCTTTCAATGAGATTTATGTCCGCATTGGTTACTTTGCTTCCCATCTGGCGTCTGAACTCGCAGAACACGGCAATGATATTGCAAAGGTCAACTGGAACAATGTGATTCCTTTCCGCAACAGAACAGTTGACCGTATGCTTGCGATTTCCAGTATGACATTTACCGTTGCAGATACGGCGGACGCGGCAGTACACGCAGCGATTGAATCCGGTGGAAACTGGGTGCTGTTTTCTGGACGCTTTGTTGCAAGATTTAACTATGTCGGTGCCGGCAGAGCTGCTGTTGCCATTGTCAAGGAAATCTCAAATGAGCGAAAAGAAACACAGCTTATCCATGAAAAGATGATCCTGTCCGAAGCGAAAGCGGCTATTTTCCTGAGCCAGCTCCAGCAATTCAAGGCGCAGCTTGAAGAAAAGGTTTCTCAGTATCTTGCAGAAGATATAGAAGCGTTTATGTGCGGTTTTGACTTTATGAATCAAGGTATTGCATCCAGCGATTCCGATCTTGTGATAAAAGGAAATGTCGTAATACAAAGAGTTCTCGGCAGAGAGCTGCAATTCACAAATCAAAAGGAATTTGACGACTTGATGGAGTCTGATATTCCTCTTGTACTATGATCCGGGAGGGACGGTTATGGCTATAAAAGATTTTGGCAAGGGGTTAAAAAGTTCCCTGCATGATGCCGTAGACACAGTTAAGGCAAAAGCAAAGGAAGTTGAGCTGCCCGATATTAAGGAAGCGGGCGAAAAAACATCGGAGCGTATAAAAAGCATTTTCAAAAAGACCGACGGGGACAAGCCTTCTAATGAAGCGATAGTACCAACGCAGAATATTACCAGCATCTCAGCACGCTCTGCTATCAAAATTATTTATTTCCTTATGGCAGCAGATGGAGAGATATATCACGGAGAAGAAGAAAAGTTTGATCTGATTGGCATGGAGCTTGACCCGGATTTCTCTAATTCCAAGGAACAAATTATCCAGGAGTGCCAAACTGCTTTGAACAAGGTTATTGACCCCGAAGATTATTACGATGCACTTCAAGACGGCGCAGAAGAAGCGCTGCTTTCTTCTCAGAACACAGAGGGCGCATCCATTTCTCCGAAACACCTTGTATGGAATCTTTTGTCGGTGGCCTACAGCGATGAAAAGTATAATGATGCCGAAAGAAGATTTCTGAAATATGTTGTCCGAAAACTCAACATTGATAAAGCGGTTTTCCTTGAAATGGAAAGTAGTATGTTGACTCTCATGGATATTGAGCGGGAGTTTGCGTGGATCAAAACCACAAACAGACCGTATCTTACGATTGAATCCATGGTCAATGAGCTTGCGGATAGAAAGAATGTCATTTTTGAAAGTGTTTTAGACCTTATAACATTGTGAGGAGGACGCAATATGCCGTTGCCATTACTGTTTATTGGCATTGCCGCAGCAACAGGCGGGCTTGGTGTAGGAAAGACCATTAAAGCCGGAATCGATGCGAACAATGCGAAAAAAATCAATAAAAACGCAAATGAAATAGTTGAAGCATCTACTGAGTGGCTAAACGCTCAGAGAATGGCTTGCGGAAACTCTCTGCGTCAGCTCGGCGAAGAAAAGCTTTTCATTCTTAACAGCAGCATCACAGAGTTTCTTGATACATTCTCGAAAATCAAAAATGTTGACTTTCGGGAGTCTGAGGGATTAGAAGAACTAAAAAAGCTCCATGTTGATGAGAAAGAATTTGTGGAACTGAAATCTATGGTGAGCTTTGCGGGATCACTCGCAGGAGGCGCAGTAGCGGGAACCGCTGGCGGAGCATTGGCTGCCTTTGGAGCATACGGCGCAGCACAAGCACTTGCCTGTGCATCCACAGGAACAGCGATTGCCTCTTTGAGTGGAGCTGCCGCCACAAATGCTACCTTGGCATTTTTCGGTGGAGGATCCCTTGCTGCCGGAGGTCTTGGTATGGCAGGAGGCACAGCAGTCCTCGGTGGTCTTGTTGCTGGTCCCGCACTCATGGTTATGGGATTTGTAGCAGGTCATGCCGCAAAGAAAGATCTTGAAAAAGCTTATACGAATAAAGCAGAGGCGTTGCAGATTGCATCTCAACTCAACACGGCATCCTTGCAATGCGAAACCATCCGCAGGCGAACCTATATGTTCTACAATCTGCTTGCAAGGCTTGACACCTACTTCCTCCCCATGATCTATAAAATGGAGGATATTTTCCAAACAGAAGGGGATGACTACAAACAATATAGCGCAGAGTCCCGAAAAGTGATTGCTTCATGTGCGAGTATTGCTGTATCTATTAAAGCTGTGCTGGACACTCCCATTTTGACGGATGATGGGCTGTTAACGGATGAGTCCGAAGTAACGGCAACAAACATCGAAGGGTTCTTGCAGAATATGAGAATAAGCATCTGATTGATTGCTACGGAAAATCACCTTGTAACAAAGAGCGCGCAGCCCGGACGATTGAAGTCCGGGCTGTTTTGCGTAAACAAGGAGCTTCTCTTACGCCCTATCGAAACCCAAACATATACCGAAATCTTTTTACATACCGACTGCTCATCCGGGCAGTCGGTACTTTTATTTACAGGAGGAATATCACATGAGCAGAAAAAAGAAGCCGCAGACCTTGCCGGAGCTTTACGCCGCCAAGGAAGAAACCGAGAACGAATTGAGGAAAGCCAAACAAAAGGAAAAGATTTTGCAGAACCAGATCTCCAAGCTAACCCGAAACGCCAGAACCCACCGACTTTGCACGAGAGCCGGTATGTTGGAGAGCTTTCTGCCGAATCCCGAACTGTTGACGAATGAGGAGGTGATGGCAGTCCTGAAGATCGCTTTTCATCAGCCGGGTATGAAAGGGATTATGGAAAAACTGGCAGCGGAGAGCGAAGCGAGAAAGCCCCTTACGGAGTAAGGGCGCAACTATACACCGCCTGAGACGGTGCGCTGCGTTCTCCGAAGGCTCCTGTGCGGAGTGCAGATGCTTTTCCGCAGCTACTGCTGCTCCAAATCATTACAGGGGAAGCTGCACTTCCCCTGCGCTGACCTTGTCAGCTACCCCATTGCGGACTTGCCGCCCATGAACGATTGCGGATCAATCATTCACGGTCAGCAAGTTTTTCTTTTGTCCAAAGCCAACAATTTAGACCAAGAAAGGAGGTCATGCCTATGCCTTGTCCGCATTTTGATATAAAGGTTGTCCAGCGAAGCGAGGGACAATCGGCTGTTGCTGCCGCCGCATATCAAAGCGGCGAGAAGCTTTACAGCCAATACGACAAGGAAACAAAAAGCTACGATTCCAAGGAAGGTATCACGCACACGGAAATCATGCTGCCGCCCAACGCTCCCCGTGAGTATGCAGACCGCAACACACTCTGGAACGCCGTTGAGGAAATCGAAAACCAATGGAACTCACAGCTTGCCCGGAGGTTTCATCTTATCATCCCAAGAGAGATACCGTCGGAGCAATATGTTCCGCTTGTGCGAGAATACTGTCATGAGTTTTTCGTTTCAAAAGGGATGATTGCCGACCTTGCAATTCACGATCCGCATCCACCCGGTCACAATCCCCATGCTCATGTTTTGGTGACAATGCGAGCTATGGATGAAAAGGGAAAATGGCTTCCCAAGGCTCGCAAGGTTTACGATCTTGACGAGAACGGCGAGCGTATTCGTCTCCCCTCCGGCAACTGGAAAAGTCATAAGGAAAACACCGTGGACTGGAACGAACGCAAGTATGGAATGATCTGGCGTATGGGCTGGCAGGACTTTCAGAATAAATATCTGGAAGCCAATGGCAGACCGGAGCGTGTTGATCTGCGTTCCTATGAAGCACAGGGCATTGATAAAATCCCGACCGTCCACATGGGGCCTGCTGTTACCGCAATGGAACGGCGAGGCATTCAGACGGACATCGGAAACCTCAACCGGGAAATCCGAAAGACCAACAGCATCATGCAGTCCATCAAGCAGATGATCCGAAATCTCCGTGACTGGCTCGTGGAGCTGAACGAGTGCCGCAAGGAGCTGATTGCCGAGCAAGCCGAGCTTGAAGCGAATATGCTGCCGAAAGTGCTGATGAAATATCTGGACATTCGCAAGGCTGAACGAAGCGACTGGACACCGCAGGGACGAAGCAAGGCAGCTTCCCAAGACCTGAAGAAAGTATCGGAAGCCATCGGCTATCTGAAACGCCAAGGGCTGCATACCGTGGATGATCTGGAAGCACACATTGAAAAATCCGGCGAAGAAGCCGCAGCTCTCCGTGGGCAGATGAAAAAGAAAGAGAAACGGGTAAAGATGATCGACAGCATCGTTTTGAGCCTTGATACCTTCAAAGAGTGCAAGCCCGTTTATGAGCAGTATCATAAAATCCATTTCAAGAAATCCAAGGAGAAATTCAGACAGGAGCATCCCGAAATTGCTAAGTTTGAGAAAGCCAGAGCTGTTCTGAGTAAGCACCCCGAAGCCAAGACCACCACGGTAAAGGAACTCAAAAAAGAGCGTGAGACCCTTATGAGCGAAATCGCAGAGCTGCGTGTTCCTCTGGAAGCAGTGCAAGCGGATTTGCAGAGGCTCAAAGATATTCGCTATTGGGTACGCAAGGCAACTCCCGGCACAGAGGAAAGCAAGGAAGCTCCGCAGAAGCAATCTCTGCATGAGCGGCTGGCTGACCATTCCGAGAAACCGACACAGCCCAAGTCGGAGCAGTCCCACAGAAAACAGAATATGGAACTTTAACACGACACTTGCCATTTTCATTGTGAAAAGACAGGTGATTTTTTATTTTTAAGGAGGAAATTTATGACCAACGAATTTACCACCGCATACGAACCCATCGACCTTTGCGCCTGCTTTGATATGATCTTTGATCCGCCTGCAGAGGTTGTCAGAGAGTGGGAAAAAGAGTGGAACGAGCGTTTTATGGCAAACAAGGAACGGGGCTATTACGGCACCGAGCTTGACGGTACGCTTTACTACTACAACGGCAATACCCGCACCAAGGTGACGGAGTTCTTTGCTGCGGGCGGTACAACGATGGACAAGCTGATCGAGAATGTTGTCCGCTTTGCCGCAGGAGGAAGCGTGTCCGCAGAAATCTCGATGAATTGTTAACAGAATCGAATTGAATCACAGCCCACGCTTATGGTATAATGTATCATAGGAAAGTATTGTAAGCGTGGGTTGTTTCACGAACAGGAGGATTTTTAATGAAACAACCGTACAATACAGCACTATATATGAGACTCAGCCGTGATGACGAGAACTACGGCGACAGCGTTTCCATCGAGACCCAGCGCACCATTTTACAGCAGTACGCAAAGGAACAGGAACTTCATGTGGTCGGTGAGTACATCGACGACGGTTGGAGTGGGACTACGTTCGACAGACCGAATTTCAAGCGAATGATGGATGATGTGGATGCAGGACGAGTAAACTGCATTGTCACAAAAGACCTCAGCCGCTTCGGACGTGATCACATCATGGTCGGCTACTATCTGGAATACGAGTTCCCGGAAAAGCAGATACGATATATCGCCGTATCCGAGAACGAGGATACCAAGAAAGGCTTATCCGATTTCGTTCCTTTCAAAAATCTGTTTAACGAATGGTTCGCAAAGGACACCAGCCGCAAGGTCAAGACCGCACTTCATGCCAAGTTTGCCGCAGGAGAACGCACCTTTGCCTATGCACCTCTCGGATACATCCGACATCCCGAAATCAAAAATGCCATTGTGATTGATGTTGAGACCCGTTGGATCATTGAGAAAATCTTTGATCTTGCCGTTCATGGGGCGGGTGCTGCTAAAATCGCAAGGGTATTGGTGGAAGAACAGGTTCCGACTGCCGGATGGCTGAACTATCAGAGATATGGGACATTCGCTCATATCTACGAGGGCGCACCGGAAGAAAAGTCCTACGCATGGACGCTGGCACAGATCAAGAGCATCCTAAAAGACGAAACCTATATCGGAAACAGCGTACACAACAAGCAGACCAACATTTCCTACAAGAACAAGAAAAAGGTACGCAAGCCGCAGGAGGAATGGTTCAGAGTGGAGAACACCCATGAAGCCATTATCTCTAAGGAAGTCTTTAAGCAGGTGCAGGAACAGATCGCCAGCCGCCGCAGACAGCAGAAGGACGCTACCACGCAAATCTTCTCCGGGCTTGTAAAATGTGCAGATTGCGGATGGTCGATGCGCTTCGGAACGAACAGGCAGAACAAGACACCGTACAGCCACTACACTTGCAGTCAATACGGACAGGGGTTAAGGCAGTGCTCCGCACATTATATCCGCTATGACTACCTCTACACCTATGTTCTTTCCAGAATACAGGAATTGTCGAGACAGGCGCAGTTGGATGAAAAGGAGCTTCTGCATCGGCTGCTGAAAGCCAGCGATCAAGAGCTTGCCGCCAACGCCAAAAGGCAGAGCGCAGAGCTTGCAAGAGCCGAAAAGCGCAGAGCAGAGGTTGACCGCAAATTTGCGAAGCTGTATGAGGACTGGTCGGATGGTCGTATCACGGAGTACAACTTCAACATGATGTCTCAGAAATATCAGACCGAGCAGCAGGAGCTTACCGAGAAGATCGAAAGGCTGTCTGCCGAGCTTGAGTCCGAAAAACAAACAACTGTCGATGCGGAAACGTGGATTTCTCTTATCAAGCAGTATGCCAATCCTACCGAACTGACAGCGGAGCTTCTGAATACGCTGATCGAAAAGATCGTCATTCACGAAGCTACCACCCAAGACGGTATGCGAGAGCAGAACATTGACATCTACTACCGCTTTATCGGCAAAATTGAGTAAAATTACAGATATGAGTGCCATTGCACGATGGCATTGGCACTCATACATAACCAATATCTTTAACTACGGGAAACCGGTCATACTCAGCCGGATGCCGATACACTGATGCGACTCTGCTGCATTTACCATGTCGATGACATTCTGGAATCCTTCGGTTACAAACCGCCGAAAAAACCCGTGTTTAATCTGACCACTCTGGAGAAGAATTTAATCATAGAATACCGGAATCACCCGGATATGCAAAAAGCTGTCCGAAAACTCCTTGAACTGGAAAAGGAAATAGAAAAACATTAAAGGAACCGAAACACTGACGATGTGTTGCCGTTCCTTTTTGTTTTCCTTGACCTTGCGGAATATCCATGATACGGTTAATCTATCTACTATATATAAGGGAGGACTTTACATGCCGTCAGATTATACGATAAAAACAATCGCTCACATCCACAGTGAATTTCCGGATAAATTCGGAATTCCGCGCCAAAGCGGCCTCGTCGCAGATCTCAGGGCACGGATTCTCTTTGAACCTGAATATCAGATTGCCGAAGCTTTCAAAGGCCTTGAAGACTTTTCACATATCTGGCTCATCTGGGGCTTTTCTGAAAATCTCCGAAGCAGCTGGTCACCTTCTGTACGTCCGCCCAGACTCGGAGGAAATATACGCATGGGTGTCTTTGCGACCCGTGCCCCATTCCGTCCAAATCCCCTTGGCCTCTCCTGCGTAAAATTAGAAGCCATTGAATTTCATCCGGTCCATGGTCCGGTTCTTCATGTTTCCGGCGCTGATCTGATGGATGGCACCCCCATCTTCGATATAAAACCTTATGTTCCTTACGTCGACAGCCATCCGGAAGCCGCTGAAGGCTTTGGCGGCCCTCATAAAAATCATCATCTGACGGTCCGCTGCCCGGAAGAATGGCTCGATAAAATTCCGGAATCTATACGTGAAAAGCTTTTTGCCGTGCTCGCCCAGGATCCGAGGCCGTCCTATCAAAATGATCCGGAGCGCATCTATGGCCTGCGGTTTTCCGGTCTGGAAGTCAAATTCCGAATCCATGATACCCGGCTGACAATCTGTTCCGTAGAACCGGATACGGGCAGCGCAGCCGATGCATAAAATAAGGGCTGAGGTTTGAACTTATTATTCATTCCTCAGCCCGATTTTTTCTTCGATTTCTTCAAATATACGTTCAATATCCTGAGCGCAGCCGGCAAGTATCCGTATACCGATCCCCTTTACCGCGCCTGACACCCCATATCGGATTTCTTTATTTTCCGGCCGGTAGCTAAAAAGCTGTTCCTGCTTTTCCTTTGGACCATAGTAATAAAAGGTTCCCTGATGGGTAAAGCCATCAAAAAACACAAGATTCTCAAGAGACATGTTTTCCGGCTCCAGCAGACAATGATCCATCCAGACCGGTTTTCCTTCAACCGTCACCCAGACCCGGTTTCGATAATGGGAAAACAGAAAACATTCCCCCATGCCGACTCTTCCTCCGGCCATAATATCTCCATAAGCAAACTCACTGTCCGCTGCCAGGCAGACTTGCGTCCATCCGTCAAATCGGCTGCCTTTGAAAGGAATGACCGGGCACGGGCGGTAATAAAGGGAAGCGCCTTCTAAAACTTCGATGTTCTGTCGTCTTTCAGCCCCGCCTTCTCCCGTGTCGAATATCTTCGTATATGACTGTTCTGTCAGGAGATTTTTTGTCCCGGCACCGCATCGGATATGATAATCAAAGGTATCTCCTTTTAAAATACCTGCCGACGCCATCATCAGCACGATTTTCCGTCTTTCGCCAAAAGCTGCGGGGATCCCCAGTTTCAGGGGACTTGTAAAATAACTGTCGATCACTTCTGTCCGTCCGTACCATATACCGGTTTCCAGTTTCAACTCTGTTGTCATACGTCACCTGCATTTCCTATAAATCTTCCATAAGAACATTTTTCTTAATCCAGTCAACGACTGCATCGACGCTGCTGCCTCCCATAAGATTTGTAAAAATAAAATCTTTTCCCTGGCGCATCCGCTCAGAATCCCTGGCCATAACTTCGAGACTGGCTCCGACCATCGGCGCCAGATCCGTTTTATTAATGACAAGAAGATCTGACCGTGTAACTCCTGGTCCGCCCTTTCTCGGTATTTTTTCGCCCTGAGCCACATCAATGACATAAATAGTGGCGTCCGCCAGATCCGGGCTGAAGGTTGCCGACAGATTATCTCCGCCGCTTTCTATAAAAATAATCTCCACATCCGGAAAAGCTTCCGCCATCTCTTCCACAGCTTCCAGATTCATACTGCAGTCCTCACGGATGGCTGTATGGGGACAGCCTCCGGTTTCAACACCGGTAATCCGCTCTGCCGGGAGCGCGGAATTCTTAATCAGAAATTCCGCATCCTCTTTGGTATAAATATCATTTGTCACCACACAGGTCGAATACTCCTGCGCCATTTTTCGCGTCAGCCGCTCAATGAGTGCTGTTTTTCCGGAACCCACCGGACCGCCTACACCTATTTTTACATAAGACATAAATTTTCAGCCTCCTACCTGTTTATCTTACGACATATATTGTCTGGAATATAATTCCTCATGGTTCATACAATGGATCTCCATTCCGCAGCCGGAAACACCCAGATCCATAATATCCGTCTTCATGGCATACCCCACAGCCCGGCCCAGATCCTTCATGGATGAAAATAATACCCTCTGCCCTTCCACCGGACTTAATGGAACCAGTTTGACACAATTATTCACTATTGCCGAAAGGACACTGTAACCATACATCGTCAGCACCATTTCTTCAGGCAGCCCCTTTTCTGCACCATAAAGCCCGATGGCTGCCGAATGAAGTCCTGAAGCTGTCCCCGCCTGGACACATTGCTGATACCAGGCAAGCATTTCTCCCGAATCTCCGATGGCCGCTCTGGCTTTCATATAACGTCGTCCCATACGGATACTTCCGTTTCGGACCTCACTGGCGCCTTTCATCACGGTCCCGACAGCATCCAGTTCCAGAATGGCCTCCCTGCTGCGGGCATTTCGGTAAGCGAGGGAGACAATTCCAAGATCACTGTAAGGAAAAATCTGAAGAAATCCCTGAATATAATTTTCCAGATCTTTTCCGTTCTGAATACGGTCACGCAGAACGTAATCCTCCAGGCCATTGGACAGTGTAAAAGCGCCCACAGGAAAAAATGCATCCAGAGACTGCATCATCCCTAAAAAGCCCATATCCTCAGTCATGGCTGTGTCCATGGCCGTGACAGACTGTAAAATGCCGGAATTCACCCAGCATTTTCTCCGGAGCAAAGCCCAGCTTCTCCAGGTAGAGAAATGTCGGCTCATCATAAGGCACACGGACCCGGTCCTCTTCGATGGCCAGAGATAAATGCCGGTTTCCCAGTTCAAAACAGAGTCTTCCCATCGCCTGCATCGAAGCGACTTTAACGACCGTCAGTTCACATGGCAGAATCTTTACAGCAATAATCCGCTTTTCATCCGCATAGAGAATGTCCCCTTCATGAAGATGATTCTGAAGACGGATCCCGATATCCTCCCCATTTTCCAGCGTTTTACGCAGCAGCTTTTTATCCAGTTCATACCATTCCAGCCCGACATAATCCACAGGCCTGCCTTCTGCCGGATAATCTTTCAAATTCCCAATCGTTTTTTCAACAATCATTTTGACACCGTCCCTCTTCTAAAACATAAAATATTTCTGTGCCAGAGGAAGTACCTCCGCCGCTTCACAACAGATTCGTACGCCGTCCACGCGGACCTCGTAATTTTCCGGGTTGACCTGAATATCGGCGATCACATCATTATTTTTCATATCTTTTTTCCCGATATCCCGGCAATGACTTACCGGAAGGACCTGCCGGCTGAGTCCGAGCCGCTCTTTAATCCCGGAAGCCCAGGCGGCTTTAGACACAAAGGTTATACAGGTGTTTTTACGTGCAAGTCCATAAGCGCCGAACATATTCCGGTAAATCACCGGTTCCGGTGTCGGAATCGATGCATTGGCATCGCCCATCCTGGAAGCAATAATAAATCCGGCCTTCAGGATCATTTCCGGTTTTGCACCAAACATGGCCGGTTTCCAGAGTACCAGATCGGCCATCTTGCCGACCTCCACGGACCCCACATAATCGGAAACACCATGGGTGATTGCCGGATTGATCGTATATTTGGCCACATAACGTTTCACGCGGAAATTATCGCTGCGTTCACTGTCTTCCGGCAGCGGGCCCCGCTGCTGTTTCATCTTATCCGCCGTCTGCCAGGTTCTTGTAATAACTTCACCGACTCTGCCCATCGCCTGTGAATCGGAACTCATCATTGAAAATATTCCCATATCGTGGAGCACATCCTCGGCAGCGATGGTTTCCGGCCGGATTCTCGAATCTGCAAAGGCAATATCCTCCGGCACCTTTTTATCCAGATGATGACAGACCATCAGCATATCCAGATGTTCATCCAGCGTATTTTTTGTATAAGGCATTGTCGGATTCGTCGATGACGGAAGCACATTCGGGAAGGATGCCGCCCGGATGATATCCGGTGCATGGCCGCCGCCGGCTCCTTCTGTATGATAGGTATGTATGGTACGTCCTTTAAATGCTGCGATCGTATCTTCAACAAAGCCGGCCTCATTCAGTGTATCTGTGTGAATTGCTGCCTGGACATCATATTCATCGCAGACAGTCAGACAATAATCGATGGCCGCCGGTGTCGACCCCCAGTCTTCATGAAGTTTCATGCCGCAGGCTCCGGCTTCAATCTGTTCCTTCAATGTCTCCGGATTTGCTGAATTCCCTTTTCCGAGATACCCGAGATTCACCGGAAGTTCTTCTGCCGCTTCCAGCATCCGTTCCATATGAAATCGGCCCGGTGTACATGTCGTCGCATTCGTTCCGTCTGCCGGTCCTGTGCCTCCGCCGATCATGGTCGTCACTCCACTGTAAAGTGCTGTTTCCACCTGGGTCGGACTGATAAAATGAATATGGGTATCCAGACCGCCGGCGGTCAGGATCAATCCTTCGCCGGCAATAATCTCCGTTCCGGCGCCAATGACAAGATTTTCATCCACACCATCCATCATGGCCGGATTTCCGGCCTTGCCGATGCCGCAGATTTTTCCGTCTTTTATCCCCACATCCGCTTTAACAATTCCCCAGTAATCCACAATGACCGCACTCGTAATGACTGTATCCGGACACTGGTCATCCGGAATGAGACACGACTGTCCCATACCGTCACGCAGCGATTTTCCGCCGCCGAACTTGGCCTCTTCGCCATATACCGCATAGTCCTTCTCTATCTCGACGATCAGAGACGTATCTGCCAGACGTATCCTGTCACCGGTTGTCGCTCCGTACATATCGGCATATTTCGCTCTGCTGATTTTATTCATTTTCTGTCACCCCCTTAAATCCTCTTTCTGCCGCACGATGTATCGCTTTCTTTCGGATTTCCGGATCATCCAGCGGGCCTTCTGCCAACCCGTTCAATCCATAGCCTTCCCGGCTGCCTCCGATTTCCACAAGATCCACCTGCCGCGTCTCTCCCGGTTCAAACCGCACTGCCGTTCCTGCCGGAATATCCAGCCGCATACCATACGCCAGATTTCGGTTAAAATCGAGCGCTTTATTGACTTCAAAAAAATGAAAATGAGAACCCACCTGAATCGGTCGGTCCGCAGTATTGGTTACGTAAATCTGAGCTGTATCCTTTCCTTTGTTTAATTCAATATCTCCCGGTTCTGTAAAGATTTCTCCCGGATGGCGTATTCCTTTTCCTAAAATCGGCTGATGCACCGTTACAAGCTTCGTTCCATCAGGAAATGTGGCCTCAAGCTGTATTTCATGAATCATTTCCGCAACACCATCCATCACATCCTCACCGGTCAGCATCTGTCGTCCCATCTGCATCAGCTCGGCAACGCTGTGTCCGTCTCTTGCCAGTTCCAGAAGCTGTGCGCTGATATAAGCGATCGCCTCCGGATAATTCAGTTTCAACCCGCGGGCTTTCCGCTCCATGGCAACCTGACCGGCCAGATGGAGCATCAGCTTATCCGTTTCTCTTGGTGTTAAATACATTCCGATGACCTCCCGAATTTTAATTTAATATATTGCTCGATCACATCGACACAGTTTTCCCTTCCGACCCGCGCACTGTTTAATGTCATATCGTAGTTCACAGGATTCGTCCATATTCCTCCCTGAGTATAATAGTTATAGTAGTCTGCGCGATATTTATCAGTTTTTTCTATCATTTTTGCAGCTTCATCTGCATCCACACCCATTTTATTCATAATGGATTTCAGACAGGCCTCCCGCGGAGCTTCTATATAAATACTGATGACATTCGGGTAGGAGCGAAGGACGTAATCCGCACATTTTCCGATAATCACACAGGACTCTGACATAACAAGCTGCCGGATAATCTGACTCTGGATATTAAACAGATTCACATCCGAAGTAAATGCTTTCATATATGGTTCAGCAATGGAAGTAAAAGGGACTTTTTTCAGGTAACCGAGAAATTTTTTCCGGCTTTTCAGCCGTTCATCCGCCTCATTAAATAAACGTTCATTGATTCCGCTGTATTCGGAAGCCATTCGCAGAATCTGGGACTCATAACAGGGAATTCCGAGACGCTCTGCCAATCTGCTTCCGATTTCTTTTCCACCGCTGCCAAATCCTCTCGCAATGGTAATGACATAATGCTCCATAACACCCGCTCCTTTCATATCTTCGCCAGCCGCCGACCTTCCTTCGCTGCCGTTTACTCTGCCATATATTTCAGAATTTTTTCTCTCGGAATCTGGCGTGTTTCTCCCTCCAGTACGATATTTCCTTTTTCCATAATGTAGAGATTATCCGAGATACCGAGAACAAAATCCAGATATTGTTCGACGATCAGTACTGTGATACCAAGTTCCTGATTGACCCGTCGGATTGCCACACCAATATCCTCGATAATTGACGGCTGAATCCCCTCCGTCGGTTCATCCAGAATCAGAATTTTGGGTTTCGTGACCAGCGCACGTGCAATTGCCAGCTGCTGCTGCTGTCCACCGGACAGGTCGCCGCCGTTACGCCGTGCAAAGGCTGGCAGAATCGGGAAAAGATCATATATATATTCCGGTACCTTTCCGCCGCCCCGGGCCTTCAATCCCAGTTCCAGATTTTCCTGAACAGTCATCTGCGGAAAAATCTCTCTGCCCTGAGGCACATAACCGATACCGAGTTTCACCCGGTCATAGGTTGGCATCTTTATCATCTCCTGATTTTCCAGCATCGCAGAGCCTGACGGTGTCTTAATCAGCCCCATAATGCCTTTGAGGGTCGTGCTTTTTCCGACACCGTTTCGCCCAATCAGACAAACGATTTTTCCGTCTGCCACCTCAAGATTCAAATCTTTGATGACATTACTGTCGCCGTATCCGGCACTCATATGATTAATCATCAGCATAGCGCTCTCCTCCTCTTCCAAGATATACGGCCTTAACCGTTTCATCTGCCAGAACCTCGGTCACACTGCCCTCCATAAGGACTTTTCCCTCATGGAGTACCGTTACTGTATCGGCAATCTGCTTAACAAATTCCATATCGTGCTCTACAACGATTACCGTACATTCTTTCTTGATTTCTTTCAGAAGATCCCCGGTTTTAAACGTCTCCCGTTTTCCCATACCGGCTGCCGGCTCATCCAGCATAATAATCTCCGGTTTCTGCACAAGCTGCATGGCAATTTCAAGCCACTGCTTCTCACCGTGGGCCAGCGAACCTGCCAGAATACCCGTTCGTTCTTCAAGACCGACTTTTTTCAGAACTTCCAGAATCTGTGCTTCATCCTCCGGAGACAAATGATAAAAAATGCTCTGCCATATGCCTTTATGTCCCTTCAAAGAAAGTATCATATTCTCCATCACTGTTAATTCGACAAACACGGATGGTACCTGAAATTTTCGTCCGACACCTTCATTGACAATTTTATATTCTTTCATACCCGTCAGCCGTATTTCGTCCCGCTTTTCCGGATAAAAATGGATCGTTCCGACGGTCGGCTTTGTTTTGGCACAGATAATATCCAGCAATGTCGTCTTTCCTGCACCATTCGGACCGATAAAAAAATGGATATCGTGACGCCGAATATTGATGTCCACATCCGTCAGGGCCTTAAATCCGTCAAATACAACGGATATATGTTTGATTTTTAATACATCATCCCGGGTTGCTGTCATTTAAGCCGCCTCCTTTTTTGTCTTTGAACGCTGGATTCCGGATGAAAACTGACGTTTCACCAGCCCTACAATACCGCCTTTGAAAAAGAGGATTGTTATGCAGAAAATCGCACCGATGATATACTGCCAGATACTCGCCAGCGTTCCCGAACTCAGGTTATATTCACAGAGGTTTATAAAAAATGTACCGATAATGGCGCCGATAATCGTGCCCCGGCCTCCGACGGCTACCCAGATCACCATCGTGATGGAAAAAGCAATCGTCATCTGAGACGGCGTAATACTTCCGTTGAAATTTACAAACAAAGCGCCGCCAATGGCTGTCAATACCGCAGAGAGAGTATAAATAAAATTTTTATAGTTATTGACGCAATAACCGGAAAAATAGGTTCTGTTTTCGCCGTCACGGATGGCAATCAGTATTTTTCCGAATTTGCTCTTTACCAGAAAAGACGCCAGAACATAAACAATAATCAGCGCTGCCAGCGCCAGAAAAAACATACTCAGCAGATGGCCGCGATTTGCATTGCCTCGTGTACTTCCAAAAAGAGAGGTAAAATCCGTAATTCCGTTATTGCCTCCGGTATACTTGGAATTAGCGATAAAAAGGGAATAGGATGCCCAGGTCAGCGCCTGTGTAATAATCGAAAAATACACGCCTTTTATGCGGCTGTGAAATACAAAAAATCCGAGCACAGCAGCAAGCAATCCAGGGATAAAAATAATCAAAAACAATGCCAGCGGAAAGTTCAGAAACGGTTTCCAGAACAGCGGTAATTCACTTAAACCGCCCGTCTGCATAAATTCTGTAATCGTTCCGCCATTATCCCGAAGTCTGAGGTACATCGCCATCGCATACCCTCCGAGGCAGAAATAAATTCCGTGTCCGAGACTGAGCATCCCCGTGTATCCCCAGATCAAATCCAGAGCAATAGCAACAATTGAATAGCAGATACATTTTCCGAGAAACTGTATCATCGATGTGGATGACACAAGAAAAGGACTTGCTGCCAGAAGTATCATTATAATAGTGAAACAAAGATGTGCACCTCTGCCCTCCATCTTACTTTTACCACGCATGTTCCGTACCTCCTATTCCTCATCCAGACTGCGGCTGCGAATAACAAACAGCCCCTTTGGCTTAAACTGTAAAAATACAATAATAATCAACAGGACGATCGCTCTTGCAACAGAAGCACTCTGATAAGCTTCTACGATAATACTTGAAAATCCGATAATCATGGCACCGATGACCGTTCCAAGAAGATTTCCGACCCCGCCGAGCACGACAGTCATAAATGAATAGACGATATAACTCTGTCCGACCGTCGAATCCACGGAACCCAGCAATGCAATCGAACACCCGGCGACGCCCGCCAGACCGCTGCCAATGGCAAATGTGAGACAGTCGACTTTCTTTGAATTGATTCCCATACACTGGGCCATTGATCGGTTCTGCATCGTTGCACGCATCTGAGCGCCAAAGGACGTCCTGTTCATAAGCAGCCAGATCAGCGCCAGACACACAATGACCATCGCTATAATAAACATCCGGTTGTAAGAAAATGTGCAGTCGCCAAGCTTAATACCGCTTTTCAGAAAATCCGGTGCATTCACATTGACACCCTGAGAACCGAAAATACTCCGTGCAGCCTGCTGAAGAATCAGGCTGATTCCCCATGTTGCCAGAAGGCTGTCCATCTTTCTGCCGTATAATCTTGTAATCAGTGTTTTTTCCATAATGCATCCCAACAAAAATGTCAGAACAAAAGCAAAAGGAATGGCAACGATATAATAAAGATTGCCGCTCTTTCCAAAAGCACTGATAAAAATCTGCTGCATGATGAATGTCATATAGGCTCCAATCATTACAAATTCACCATGAGCCATGTTGATGACGCCCATCAAACCGAAAGTAATCGATAATCCCAGGGCCACCAGAAGGTAAATCGAGCCTAAACTGAGTCCGTTAAATAATGTATTGATTAAATCTGCCACAATATGTACCTCCATTATCCCGCTTCATACACCGGAAACGGCAGCCCGATCTATGTCCGGGCTGCCGTTTCCCGAGTTTCCGTCCTGTCTCTGTCCGTTATTCCAGTGGCTTGATACCAGCTTCCACTGCCCAGTCATAAGTTTCCAGATATGGATCCGGTGTTACTGGTCCGTCCGTTGCATACACTTCATAAATAAGGCCATCTTCACCCACCTGTCCGATACGTACAGGTTTTGCCAGGTGATGATTTCCACCGTCAATCGTTACGGTGCCTTCCGGCGCATCATAAGAAATATCACCGGTTTCAATCGCTTCAAGAACCTTATCGACTTCAAAGCTGCCTGCTTTTTCACAAGCGGCTTTCCAAAGATAAACGGCATCATAAGCAGCTTCTGCCGGATCTGAAGTCACCCGGTCTTCACCGTAAGCTTTTTTATATGCAGCAACAAATTTTTCATTTTCTGCTGTGTCCGTTGTCTGATAGTAGTTCCAGGAAACCATATGTCCTTTCAAAATATCTGAACCGATCGTCGCTACTTCTTCCTCCGCAATGGAGAATGACATGGTCATATATTTATCGCTTGTGTAATTCTTTTCTGACATCTGTTTAAAAAAGGATACATTTCCTGTGCCATTCAGTGTATTAATAATCACATCCGGTTTTGCCTCTTCGATCTTAGAAATAATCGCTGCAAAGTCTGTCTGGGACATATCCGCATATTCTTCACCGACAACTTCAAGTCCGGCATCTTTTACCTGCGCGGAAATAATCATATTCGCTGTCCGCGGAAATACATAATCTGAACCGAGTAAAAAGAATTTTGTATACCCCTGTTTTATCAGGTATTCAATGGCCGGAACAATCTGCTGATTTGGCGCCGCGCCGGTATATACAATATTTTTGGAAGACTCCATGCCCTCATATTGGATCGGATAGAATAAAAGTGCGTTGTAATCTTCAAAAATAGATTTAACTGCTTTTCTTGAAGAGGATGTCCAACATCCAAAGACTGTAGAAATACCATCCTGATCGATCAGCTTCTCCGCCTTGGTCGAAAATGTTGACGGATCTGATGCACCATCTTCTTCCTGATATTCAACCTGCTTTCCGAGAACGCCGCCGCTCTCATTAATCTCCTGAATCGCCAGCTTTTCCGCATCCAATACAGCCTGCTCGGAAATAGCCATGGAACCTGTCATCGAATGTAAAAGTCCAACTTTTACAGTATCACCGCTGCTTCCTTCAGACTTTTCAGAACCGCCACACGCTGTCATCGATGCGACCATGGTCATCGTCATAATAAGCGCTGCTAATCTCTTAATTCCTTTTTTCATAACACTACCTCTCTTTCCTGTCTTCCATCGTTGTCCCATCATCATCGAAAAAAGGAGCCATCATCCGTTATGGATTATGACTCCCTTGCCCTGTTTTGTGTATTTCGTTTTTGATGTTGCATTTAATTTATCACAAGATTTTCAAAAAAAACACCTTGAAAAACCGATTTTTACCCTGGTATTTCAGACTTTTCCCAATTTTTTATAGGATGCAGGTGTCATTTGTACGACACTTTTAAATATCTGCGAAAAATGATCCGGCGAAGCATAACCCAGAAGATCACTGACCTCATAGACCTTATATGTTCCCTGTTTAATCAGTTGTTTTGCATACTCCATCTTAATCTGATTATAAAAATTCCGAAAGGTATGCCCGGTTCTGAGTTTCACCCGCCGTCCAATATAGTCTTTATTCATTCCCATTACTTCCGCCACATCTTCCATCGTCAGCTGCCGATGGATATTTTCCCATAGATAATCGCAAAGTTTCACCATCATCAAATCCCCTTCCATATCCGAATCCTGAAACAGTTTTTCTGCCAATCCATTCATACCATTCTTATTTTGATTTCTGAGATGTGTGCAGACTTTGGACAGCGCAGCTTCCAGGTCCGACTCCAAAACCGGTTTAACCAGATAGTCTACTGCACCGAGGTGAATCCCTTCTCTCGCATATTCAAAATTATGGTGAGCACTGACAAACACAAATAAAAGTCCCGGATATTTCTCCGCTGCCTGTTTCATCAGCGTAATGCCATCCATTAACGGCATTCTTATATCTGTGAAAACAACATCCACAGAAACTTTTTCCAACAATTCCAATGCCCGAACACCATTTTCGGCCTCTGAAGTAATAGAAAAACCATTCCTTCCCCATGTTTTCATCGCTTTATATGTACCACGAAGATCATCCTCATCTTCAACCAGCATTGCACTATACATAAGCTGCCACCTCCTGTGCTGTCTCCCTGTCTTTTGCGCCAAAAAAACGAAAAAGGACATATTCTGCTCCATTGCAGATATATATCCTTTTTATTGTGACTTATCATACTACAAATTTATATTTGTGTCAATGTCTCGCTTTATGGAATTTTTTCATCCCGGCAGGCTGTCTCTCACACACAACGTTCCCGAGGATGTCAAGTCATTGCTACAAACATTTTCACCCTGTTCTCATAGAAAAAACCTGTGAAACCCTCTTATTTCTCATCTTTTCTATGGGGAGGATGTTATATTGTTGTCACAAAACTATGCCTGCGGATGTTACACTATTGCTTCAACCAGCTCATTACTGAATCCCTCAAGCTCCTTTATCGTAATTACATCATCATGAACTAATCGTGCAATATCCCATATCATTGATGATTTTTGCAATTCAATGAGAACCCCCGGCTTTTTCTTATCATTTTTAATCCGCTTTTCCAATTTCCAAAACTCATCTGATTCTGGCAGATTTTCCTGTAAATACTCCACATATTCCTGAATAATTTTTTCCATATATGCTTCTTGCCAATCACCAATTCGCTCTCTGTACAGTTTCCAATCCTTTTTCGTAGATTTCGTATTCTTCCTTCCCACTTTATAGTTCATACTTCTTCGCACAAGATTCTCACATCAGTCTCATTAGTCCCACTTTTGTTTTGAGACCAATGCGACTAACCACTACATTTCCTTTAAAATATACTTTCCCTTTCCTTTTCCCTCAACAGGAATTACAATGTTCAATAATTGCATGGCCTCTATTGCTTTTCCTGCTTTATAATCACCATATCCAAGTTCTTTTTTTACTTCCTTACGACCCAAAATTTGATTCATATCAAAAGCTTCAACAATTTCTTTCACATTCCCCGAAATGGTAGGAGTCAAAATCTTATTGCAGACTGCATTGTCAATAACTTGAAACAGTGGTTTTTTATGGTCAACCTGTGATTTTTCTTCGACCAAACCGTGGTTTTCTTCTCCAAACCGTGGTTTTTTATCAACCAAACCGTGGTTTTTTTCTCCAAACCGTGGTTTTTTATCAATTAGAGTACTGTTTCTGATTGTTGTCTGGAGCATAAAAGCATTCAGTCTATATTCAGGAGCTTGTAAGCCAACCGCTTCTAACTCTTTGCACATACGGTCAACACCCTCGCCATATTCCTTTACAAAGCTATATGCTTTCAAAAATTCTGCAATCTTTGGATTCCTGGAAAAATGTGTATGTCGGATATTGTCTGTTTTCACAAGTCCCGGTAACTTTCCCGGACTTTCCACAACAATCCTGTCATCAAACATTTTTATCTGAATATCAGTTCCTCTAATACTGTAATCTCGATGTGTAACAGCATTTACAATGATTTCCTGTCGGACAAACTTCGGATATTCTTCTTCTGTTACAAATAACCCATCCTCGCCCAGATAAGTTTTTTCCTTAATTTGCGTATCCAGGTATGCAACTGCATCTGTTATCATCTTCAGTATATTTCCTTCAAAAATAACATCCTTGATAACATTCATCTGTGCCCCGACACGTTCTTCTGTCCCTTCATAACGAATAAAGCGTACACGTGCCCTTGGAAAATATAGCTGCGGATTTTTACCAAATAACAATATTGCCGCAGAACTTATCTGTACTTTTCCATTTTTTTCTTTTATAAATCCTTTATTTTCCTTCAAATATTCCATTGCTGTTTTTCAATAATCGATTTGAGCAATATATTTTTCTACAAAAGGTACATCAATATCCTCTATATCAGCTTCCGGAACTGGTTTATCTTCAAAGAATCTTTCTCCCTTATCATACATCAACTGTGTTCGTTCCTCAAAAGTAAGTTTCTTTGATTTATCCCCCACACGCATAAATACTTCATCTGCTTGATTTGCATGTACCTCCATACTCGGTTCAATATGCATAAGAAGAACGTGATTCTCTTTTCCTTTAAAGTCAATACACTGTACTTTTTCTATTTCTACTTTCACAGTCGGGATACAAAAATCAAACGGTACCCGAAGCAGTTCATTTAACTTTGAGATGTCATAATCGACACCCTCTATCCTACGTGTTTTGTCCGATATTCCAATGGCAACTGTACCACCATCAGCATTTGCAAATGCAATAATCGGTATTGCCAATGCTTTTGGATCTATATTGACACTTTTCCTGTCAAATACCTGCATTTCTTCAACTGCCAATACTTCTTCTATTGTCATACAACCGCCCCCTTCTTTCTCAGCTTCTACCTTTAACTATAACTATTTTTCATGCTTTTCGCAATACATATTATACTCACTTCATGATTCCGCATGATATATTTCAAACACTTTCTTACCCCGGTAAACTGTCTCGCACACACAACGTTCCCCATCCAATCCTCGGATTCGGATACTCGGTAATTCCCGGCAGCGGGCGGGCGCCATACCGTAAATAAGCTTTAACTTTTTCTCCATAAAGGAACGGATCATTGCCATCAGTAATCCCATACTGCATCAAAAGAGCGCTGCTGCCCGTCACAAAGGGTGTGGCAAAGGAAGTGCCGTCAACGCTGACAAACTGACCATTTGGCGCCGCCGTTCGTATGCCAACACCCGGTGCCGCCAGATCCGGCTTAATTCCTCCGCCGACAGCAAATCCTCTTCCTGAAAAATCCGCATAAACATTCCGGATACTATCATAAGCCCCGACCGTAATAACCCGTTCGGCTGTAGAAGGAATCGTCAATGTCTGATCCGGTGTCGGATGCAAAAACCGTGTTCCCGGATTTAAAACATTCGCCGATGGCATCCAAAAATTCACATTGCCTTCAACAATCCGCTGTGGTATCAGGCGAAAACGCCACTGACCGCTGTCCAGATACGCCCCTTTCGGAATAAAATCCACAAAAATTTCCTGATCGTAGCTGTAGGGACTGGGTTCTCCATAATAAATAAGTATTTCCGTCTGTCCGATCGTAAAACGCTGGGGACCGAGCAGCGGCTGAAAATATCCGGCCCTCTGACCGTCCGGCCCGATAAGCTCCAGCAGAATATCATCCACATAGGACTTCCATATCTGAATATTCAAGGAGGTTTCATACGCCTGAACCAGAAAAGGAACTTCTCTGTCCACTCCCATTTCAAGAATTTCCGATGTATGTCCTGCCGCATTTCCCTCATTTCCCGTACCCACGGAAATAACATTTTTCCAGTAATCCGCCATCGTATCCAGATAAGTTTCCACTAAACTGCTGCCTCCATGGGAACCGTAGGTATTTCCGAAACTCAGGTTTACTGCGATCGGACGGCCGATTTCCAGAGCCTTTTCAAGCACGTAGTTCACCGCCTGCATTAATTCCGTTGTTTTCGGAAAAGACTCCGGCCTCGGAACACCCAGACGGACAACAATTAAATCACTCTCATAGGCCACCCCCGAATTTCCTGCGGCAATAGCCGCCACCGCCGTTCCATGGCCCGAGATATCTGTTGTCAGCGGCGGGCCGCCCCCGGACAGAGACCGGTTAAAATCTGCTTCTGTAAATTCCTGTCCGATTTTATACCCTTCGGGAGGCATTCCTTCCTGCGACTGGTCCCACATATATAAAATTCTGGACGTTCCATCGGGCCGCAAAAATTCCGGATGGCGGTAATCAACCCCCGAATCAATGATTCCAACCAAAATCCCCCGTCCGGTCAGATTCAGCGGCGGTATCTGTACCAGTGAAATACAGGAGGCACGTTTTCCCTGAGCCACCTGAAAATAAAGCCGTTTCGGTTTTTCAATATATTCAATTTCCGGCCACTCGGAAACCCGCTCGATCAATTGCTCCGGCACCGTCAGAATGGCATAACCATTATGCAGCAATACCGCCTGAATTCCAAATGCTTCATATTTTTCAATATCTCCTGTATATTTTACAATCAGTTCCCACATTTGGGTTTCCGGTGCATATCCCACTTCCAGAATTTCGGATTTTGCTCTTTCCTCCGGAGTTGCCGAAAGTGCAAGATTCAAAAGATTCTCCAGCTTCTGATCCACCATAAAATCCTTCTCCGTTTTTTTCTATATTTATTCAACCCTCTCTTCCTTCATACGCTTTTCCTTTACAAGACCGGGAAAAAGAACTATGATATGTGTAATCATAAAAATAAAGGAGACACACTTTTATGAAACGTATATTAGCGATCATCGGCATTGTCCTTCTCGTGGGAATGTACTTATCCACACTGATTTTTGTCCTCATCGATTCAGAACTGGCTTTCACCCTCTTCAAAGCTTCCGTTCTTCTAACCATTGCCGTTCCATGCCTGCTTTATGCCATTATTCTTATCTACCGAGCTCTGAAAGGACGAAAATAGTTCAAAAAAATTAATAAAATCTAAACTTCAAAATCGTAAACTTTAGAATTCTTTAATTTTGAGGACACATTTGGGACACATTTTGTCACTATAATAAAAGCATAGTAATTAATCATTACTATGAAGTGATTTGATTTTTTCATAACATCTGCCTGGCAGCGATATCTGCCAGGCCCCCTCGCTTTCCCCCTATATTTTTTAATATAGTTACAAATAATAAACTCATTACACAAAAAAATCCGATATCTAAGATATTGGATTTTTTTGTGTGAGAACAAAGCGCATACGCCCGCTCTCAAACCTTTTTATAATAGAAACAGGAACCGGAAAATTTCCGGTTCCTGCTATCTTTCATTTCTCTATAAATCCGGGCCTAAAGCTGCCAAAATCGCCTTCAGAGCCAGTTCTTCATCTTCACCGTCACAAATAACCTCAAATTCTGAATTCTGTTTCAGGCCAAGACTGAGTATGCTTAATAAACTTTTTCCATTCACATTTCGGCCGCCGCTCGAAAGATAGACCTCACATTTTTTAAACTTAATCGCAGCCTCCGCAATATCTCCGGCCGGTCTTAAATGAACTCCGATAGGATTTTTCACAAGTATTTTTTCTTTTACCATAATCTCTGCCCCCAGCATTCCATTCTTCAAGTATTTCTGTTCTAATTATACCATACTTTGCGCCCAAAACTCCAGACTATTTTCCCAGATGAAGATATTTCTCTTTTGTTGCCATTCCGCCCCGGATATGCCGCTCCTTTTTATTGATATCTAAAATCCCCCGTACCTCTTTTGCCAGGGAAGGATTGATCTGCCCGAGCCTGTCTGTACAGTCCTTATGTATCGTGCTCTTGCTCACCCCGAACGCCTTCGCTGTCTGCCTCACCGTCGCCTTATGTTCAATGATATAATAGGCAATCTCCACCGCTCTCTCCTCTATGTAATCCTTCATATAAAGAAACCCCGACACAATTGTTTTTTACAATCTATGTCGGAGGCTCGCGTGGTATGCTATTGTCATCTGAAACAGTAAGATGCAAATTTACTCCCGCATCTTCTCAATCAATCTTCCGATATTACTTCCCACAGAATTTTCTAGTCCCACGACATCCTCGCAGAATTCTTTCTCGTTCTGTATCGCCTTATCAATATCTCCGACCAATTCTTCCGCCTGATAAGAACTTTTCTTATACTTCGGATAAATTATGCGAAGTTTCTGCTCTGCATATCTTCTCTTTGACGTAACTTTCGGATTTTCTAACAATTTTTCCGTATCTAGCTCAAACACTTCATCAAAGTGTAATAGCAGCCAGAATTCAAAACAAGGATTTGTGATGCACAACTGGAATCCTTTTTCCTTACACTTCTCCACTACATATCCATATTGATTATTCTCCGGCGTAGCCAAGAAGCTTTCTTTATCACGGTCAATAATCAGACAAATCTGGTCAAATCCTTCTGCATAAGTCAATCCCCCATCTTTGATGATATCCGAAATATCCGAAACAACATGTGTAACATCATATTCCTGTTTCAAAAGTTCTAATATCGCATTACAGTCTGTTTCTATATCTTCTACTTCCGCTTGCAAGGACTTTTGTAATTTTTCCGCACAGACATGAATCATCGTCTTCCACATGTTTTTTGCTAACACCTTGCTTGTAGTAATCACTTTTGTCTCATAGAAATAGTCCATCATGCGATTCAGAAGTGTTTCATATGATATACGTTCTGCTTTGCTTTCTTCCAGATTCTCAATAATTCTATCCAAGATTTTTTTCGGATTACTCCAGCCTTCTTCACTATAACTTCTGATAATCGGGATTAGTTCAATCAGTGGATTGATTCCTATATTTTCACGCATAGAATTCACTGCATCAAAATATATAAGTTCTGTATCTGAGCCTTCATATACGAGGAAATATTTTTTCAACGCTTCATCCGACTTTAAAAATTTGGTACGTTCTGCAAATGTTCTACTTTCTCTCATGCACTACACCTCTTCTTTAATAGGAAACACAGTACTGAATACCGGAACACCTCCATAACGACCTTCTAAATACGCCTTATCGATTTTCTGGTCAAACCTTGCATTGTACTCTTCCAATGAGTAAATATCACTTTCCCCAGTTTTTCTTTTATTTACAAACCAAATTTCATCACGGCGCAATAAATCAAAATCCAACAATCTTGATTCATGTGTTGTTACAATCAACTGAATATTTTTCTGCGCAGCCAATTGTAAAAATGTGTCTACAAATTTATATGTCAGACTTGGATGTAAACATCTGTCTAATTCATCTATAACATACGTTTTCCCTTCTCCGGCTAACAACACTTCCAGTAAATCTAATATTCTTACCGTACCGTCAGATTCTTCTGATAAGTTAAATAAAATATTTTCTTTTCCATGAGAAAACTTAATGGTTCTACAAACAATCTCGTCTTCTTTATCCATATCCAAAATAAAAAAATCTCGATTACTTCTCATAACAATTCCAAATTTGCTCTCTTCCTCGTCATTTTTCATCTTTACCACTTTTTTCTCTATATTTGAAACTAAGTCATCACGAATTCCTTTTGGTAAATGTCCCAATACTTTTTCTACCGGAACTTCAACCATTTTGAAACCAGTAATACCTGTTCCAAATGCAGAAATAAATCTGCAGATTTCTTCTACATTTTCTGTTTCTGCCATATATGAATAGTCCGAGATAGGACGATCTGGATAATTAATATCCAATCCTTTTCTTATCCATTGATAAACATCTTGGAATACAGAAGCACCTTCGTATTGCTGATACAAAGTTTTCTTATTTTTATTCATAATCAATAATAACAATACACTGCTATCTTCTTGAATATCTTCTGCATATACGTCTAACTTATCAATTAACCCTTTTGTTTTTACTGTACTACCAAATTCATAAACACCATTCTTGATATCTCTACTGAAAATCAAATTTTCTTTATTATCTGCAGTCAATTCTACAAGCCATTCCGAAACAAATTTACTTTGATTTAAAATTACTTCAAATCCATATGCATAATATTTTTCTCCCAGCATAATTTCCATTTCAAAATAACTTTCTTTTTCTTTATTATCTTCGCTTATCTTACAGTACTTATCTGTATGTCCTTCCGGTAAACCAAATAAAACTGTACGCTGCATAAACTCCATTGCTTTTACTAAATTCGATTTTCCCGAAGCATTGGCCCCATAAACTGCGGCAAATTTCAACATTTTTAATTTGCTGTTATCATATATATGTTCTCTCTTACTTCTTACTTTTCCTGCGATCATAGAAAATTCTTCTGTTTTACCATCTTCTCTTTCGGAAAAAGACAAAAAGTTTTTTACATTAAAACGAATCAACATCTTTTCCACCTCCAGCTTTCTTACGATTATAATATGTGATTTTTTCACTTTTGTCAATCACATATAAATCAATTTTATTTTAATTTAATATTTATAAGTGATAAATTCGTTTTTATTTTTTAGATAATAAAAAACAGATTGCTTCAATCAAATCCGAAACAACCTACTCTATGACTAATTTTTAGAACTTCTATGACTAAATGAACTTCTCTTTAGTCATAGAACATTCTTTTTTTCACTACTTATGATAGTCTGATTGTCGGCAGATTCAGAAATCCCTACCTCTGTCATAATTTTGAGAAATATATGATTTGGTTTTGAGAATCCACCTGACCTTCGTTGCAATAATCCTACTTCATCCAATTCATTCAATACTGTCTTAATTGTCGTTTCACTTTTTTCTAATTTCTTCGACAATTCTTTAATCGGGAAAATCACAAATATCCGACCATTTTCATCCATCCAATTATTTTTCTGTGATAATCTTGCTCAATCATACAACAACATATACACCGTCTTTCCCGTCTGGCTGATTGGCAGATGCAACAAAAATTCCGGATATTGTAGGAATGACGGGAAAATTGTTTTCTCATTAATAAATTTATAATTCATATGTTCACCTCTACATTTCTATCTTTTAATTTAAACTCTTTACTTATAGAAATGGAGAGAACCAGTTTTACAACGTTTTGAAAATATTTTTTTGCTTTATAATGATTTTTCGAATAATTTTCTGCATAAAAAGAAGACCTCCACTCGTCAGAATGAAAGTCTTACAATTTATCCCCATATGTATTTTTCTTCGAATTCGCTCCAAAGCTGTGAACATGAAATATGAACCAATATTCAATTTTCGGGGATGGTGTGTATCTCCATCGAGACTACGACATCGGGATAATAAAAATTCCATAAAATGGGATATGGTATTACCGGAGTGGAAAGAGCAAGATCCACCGCTCTCTCCTCTATGTAATCCTTCATATAAAGAAACCCCGACACAATTGTTTTTTACAATCTATGTCAGGGTTTTAGGCTCTATGCTTTTTTCTTAAAAAGTGCAATCTCTCTGTTCAAAATACCGTCCCGGAAATATCTGTAAAGTATCCCCTGAAACCATTCGTAATCCTGAGTCTTAAAGTCCTTTCCGAAAAATTCAAATTCTTCCTTCGCTAATGCGCCGCTTTGCAGTTTTTCCCGCATTTTTTCGCGCCAGTCCGGATGAATTCCTATATTTTCCGACATATTCTGAAGATATTTAATCATTGTCTTCTCCATCAGTTTTCCGTTTTTACCAATATACGTAAATGTCGCATAATCACTGACCGGATCGTAATCAAATAAAATTCTGTCATCATTTTTCAAAAGAACATTGTACTTTTCAAGTCTCCAATAGACATTATCGTTCTGACTCTCTTCCTCCAGTTCCAGGGCCTTCCGGCCGATTTTACTTTCTGCCAGAAGTTTCTCAAATTCCCCCACCGCTACCGGATGCCCGTACAGATAGCCCTGTACGATATGACATTTTATGAATTGCAGGAAATTCGATTCACTGCTTGTCTCCACGCCCTCTGCAACAACAAGAATTCCCAGGGAATGTGCCAGATTTACAACCGACTGAATGATATTTCCGCCTCTGTCCATATGGGTCTCGCCGTCGAAAAATTTCATATCCAGCTTTAAAACATTGACCGGAATGTCCTTCAGCATATTCAGAGATGAATACCCGCTTCCAAAATCATCCATTTCAATGATAAAGCCCATTTTTCTCAGTTCGCCGATGGTCTGCCTGAATTCTGTATGATTATCGACATAAGCGGATTCTGTAATTTCTAAATGAAGATATTGAATCGGTATTTCATACGTATCAATAAGTCCGCGAAGCATCGGGATCAGGCTGGCATTCTGTAAGTCGATTCTTGACAGATTCACAGACACCGGAACCAGTTTCCCCTCTGATTTCCACTTCGCAAGCAGCTTACAGACGCTTTCACAAACAAAGGCATCCAGTTTATAAATAAATCCGTTGCTTTCAAAAACCGGAATGAATACGTCTGGACGAATCACGCCCTCTGTCGGGTGTATCCATCGGACAAGGGCTTCCGCACCGACCAGCCGGTTATTCACCAGATTAAACTGGGGCTGCAAAAACACATGAAACTGTCCGTCTTCCAGGGCCTGCTCCATTTCATTTGTAATTTTCTGATTTTTAAGCAATGTATCCAAATAAGCCTCTTTGTAAAAATAAAAATGGCCGTCTTCCACTTTATCCCGGTTTTTAAATGCGATCTGGGCATATTCAATGGACTGGTTTGCATCCTGGTGGGGCTCGGAACTGACAAAAACACCAACGTCCATCTGGGCATAAATATCCTGCCCGTCACATGGAACCATCAACGTATTGTCCCTGTACAGATCCTTCAGCCGTTCCTCACATACCGGGTAACATACGCAAAAATGATCCGAATATATTCTGCCGTAAAGGCCTTCCTTTCCGACCTCCGCCCGAAGCTTATCTGCAATTGCACAGAGCACCTGGTCGCCCCTTCTTTGTCCGTAGCTTTCATTAATCATCTTAAATTTGCTGACGTTAATCCAGAAAAAGGTGTATGTCGCTTTTGGATGCTCTTTCATCCGCTCATTGGCCTTTTCAACAAAATAATTTTTGTTGTACAGTCCGGTCAGAGCATCAAAATTGGCCTGATAGAACATCTTCCTCTGATATTCCATATCCACTTTATGCCGTTCTTCTGCCACTGAAAGCTGATGCTTTTCTTCCTTCGTCTGCAGCTTCTGTTTCCGGATAATGTACATCATGCACAAAAATCCCCCGATAGCCAGCGCCACACCAAAAAAAGTGACTTTATACTTATAGATCCATTCCTCAAAAGTCATTTGATAATTATGTTTCACAGTATTATCAACGACAATCTGACGGGCATCCCGCTCACTGAAAGAAGTAATCGCTTTATTCATAATCGAAAGCAGTGTCGGATCCGCGTCACTGCTCAAAGCGATGGTAATATCTTCCAGAATATTATTTGCGCTGCCCGTACTGAGATTTTCATAATACGGACTCCGAAGCATGTACGCCCCCGAAATTTCATTGACCAGCGTCATATCCGCGCGACCGTCATCCACCATATCCAGTCCGTCCTGATGGGATTTGGACAGGACAATCTGCGCCTGTGGAAATATTGCCAGAAGCTTCTCCTCCATCTCATACATACTATCCGGAAGAGCAATGCGGATTTCATCTGAATGATTGATTTCCGTACCGCTTTTCTTCACTTCCAGCATTTTTCCCTGAACAATGGCATCCATCACCCGGAGCTGATGATCGTAATTAATCAGGCTGTTCTTAAAAAACGGTGCCAGAATTGTATTCGGATGCTGCTTTGCATATTCCCAGGGAAGTTCCCCCTCAGGCATCGACGTATATTCAAATTGAATCCCCGTCTTTTCTGATAATTTATCAAAAATATCGACAATAATTCCCTGATATTTCTGACTGTCCGGATCATATTCGCAGATTAACGGAAAACCGTCTGTCATCGCCACTTCAATGGGACCATGATTTTTAATATAGGCCTCTTCCTCTTTCGTAAAAGCTATTTTTAAGTTTGAAGAAAAGTATTTATTATATAATATGTTTTTTTAAATATTTTTTCTTGAGAAACGCCCATCCGGCTGATATAATCATAGTTCGGGAATTTAATTTTTGAGAGGGGGATTTCAATGGATCGCTTAAAAAGAAATGAAATTATTGAAGGTGTTATCTGGAAACAGTTGCTTTTTTTCTTTTTTCCGATTGTTCTCGGAACTTTTTTCCAGCAGTTTTATAATACCATTGATGCCGTCGTTGTCGGTCGTTTTGTCGGTAAAAATGCGCTGGCCGCTGTCGGCGGTTCTGCCGGTCAGATTCAAAATCTGGTCATCGGATTTTTTACGGGACTGACCTCCGGAGCTTCGGTCATCGTTTCCCAGTTTCTGGGCTCCAGGGATGCGGATCGTGTCAATGAAAGTATTCACACCATTTATGCCTTCTCGGTCATCGGCAGCGTTGTCGTCATGATTCTCGGCCTGCTGCTTTCTCCGATGATTCTTGAAATGATGAACACACCGCCGGAACTTCTGGAAGAATCGATCATTTATCTGAGGATTTACTTTGCCGGAATTTTCTTTGTATTTATTTATAATTCAGGCTCCAGTATTCTCCGGGCCCTCGGCGATTCCAAGCGCCCGCTGTATTACCTGATCGTCTGTTCTGTCATCAATATTGTTCTGGACTTACTGATGGTTCTTGTTTTCAACATGGGCGTTGCCGGTGTTGCCATCGCCACACTGATCGCCCAAGCCGTGAGCAGCGTTCTCGTCACCCGGGCTCTGATGAAATCAGAAAATCTGTGCCAGTTTTCTCTGAAAAAAATCCGCTTTCATCGGCAGATGCTGAAAGCCCAGCTTTCTATCGGCCTTCCGGGCGGTTTTCAGTCAACGATGTACAATCTGTCCAATATCATCGTCCAGTCCGCTTTAAATATTTTCGGAACCAATACGGCGGCCGCATGGGCTGCCTACGGAAAAATGGATGCGATTTTCTGGATGATCAGCGGTTCTTTCGGTATCGCCATCACCACCTTTGTCGGTCAGAACTATGGCGCAGGAAAAATACAGCGTGTTAAAAAAAGCGTTTACATATGTACCGGCATGGATCTTGTTACTTCCATCGGCATGACGCTGATTCTGTTCATCTTCCGTGTGCCTCTGTTCCGTATTTTTACAACGGATGCCGCAGTTGTCGAAATCGGTGTCAGTATGCTTGAAGTCATCGCCCCATGCTATACGATTTTTGTATTTATCGAGATTTTATCCGGCGCTCTCCGCGGAATGAGCGATGTACTGGTTCCGATGTTCATGACCATGTTCGGCATTTGTATTCTTCGAATCGTCTGGATTTTCTTTATTGTTCCGATGAATCCGACGCTTAAAATGACGATTTTAAATTATCCGGTCACCTGGATCCTTACCGCTGTTCTTTTTATTATTTACTACCTGTATAAAACCCGGCGGATGAAAGCATAATTCAAAGAATTTTCTTCTTATTACATATAAAATATGATATACTATTCTCAGGAAATTCCCGTAGAAAATAGTTTATGGAGGTAATGCATATGAAAAAATTTATGGCAGAATTTAAACAATTTGCGCTTCGCGGCAATGTCTTAGATATGGCTGTTGGTGTTATCATTGGTGGCGCTTTCACCGGCATCATCACGGCTCTGACCGAGAACTTTATCAATCCGATTCTGGATTTTCTCATCCGCGGCACCCGCTACACTGCACAGGATATTGCCGGCTTTGGCTCAAACTTCCTCGGCGCTGTCATTAACTTCATCATTATGGCCTTTATCCTGTTCTGTCTGATCAAGGGCATTAATAAACTGATGACCATCGGACAGAAAAAAGAAGCTCCTGCAGCTCCGACGACGAAAATCTGTCCATTCTGCAAGAGCGAAATTCCTATCGAAGCTACCCGCTGTGCACACTGTACTTCCGAACTTCCTGAGGAATAAAATTTATCAATGATCTTCTGATAAGATGCCTGAATCTCTGTTTTCAGGCATCTTATTTTTAAACAGAAAAACCGCCAAAAGCGCCGCTGTAAAACCGCCGGTCAGTTTTGCCGCGATCAGCGCCCCCAGAAGATCCGGCTGCACATTCATGGTAAATCCGATATGGGCCGCAAACATCGATGCCGCACTGACAATATAGGCCGTATTTACGATTTTCCCAAGCCGGTCCATATTTTTAAGCATCGTGAGCTGCGGAAGCACACTGACCGTTCCTACAAATAATCCGGCAACACTTACTTCATTCAAACCGATTTTTCCGCCAAGCCATCCAAAAGGCTTTTTTAAAATACGCTGCAGAAATTCTGCCGCCGGAAGACTGCCGAGCATCACAATCCCAATGGCTGCAACCACCTTCATGGCTTCCTCGATCGGATAAAGTCCCGGAACGACCGATATGCCTGTCATATACCGGACAGCGCCCAGCATCAGCCCGATCGTAATGACCACCTGCATCGCCGATGCAAACATTCCAAGCCACCGAACCAGGCACTCCGGCTGCCATTTCAACCCGGCCATCAAAAGAAGGGATACGATAAGAATCAGCCCATTCTGGTGAAGAATCCTAAAAACAGAAAAGCCGCAGATCAGGCCTCCGGCCATAAGTCCTGCCGGCAATGTCACGAGGCCCGCCGTAATTCCTCTGAAGAAAAAGGGATAATCTTCTTTTTCAAGCACCCGCATCCCCACAGGAATCGTAAAAATAAATGTACAGCCAAACGTCGCCGCCACAACAATTCCGGCATAGGCTCCCAGCCCGGCATCCACAGCGATATCCTTCGCAAGCTGATATCCGCCCATGTCAATCGCCAGAAGACCGCCAAACATCGCCGGATCAATCTTTGTTAAATGATACAGCGGCATTAAGAGCTGTTCTGCCATCTTTGAAAACACCGGAATCATACACATCATTCCAACCATGGAAAGCGCCGTCGGTCCCAGATACATAAACCCGTCCTCCATCCGCTTCCCATAACCTTTTTTATTACCAAATATCCGGTCGATGGCCCCAAGAACCACCCCGGCGGCCATCACATACATTATCATCCGTTCCATATTTTTCCAATCCGGGTCCTCCCGAAAACCTTTCTTTTAAATCATCACACACCGATCTTCGGACACAAATCCACCATCGGACAAATCTCACAGCGGGCTCTGCGTGCCGTACATATGGCCCGTCCATGATAAATCAACTGAAAATTAATCCGGTTCCAGTGTTCCTCCGGCAAAACCTTTTCCAGCTCCTTCTCCACGGCCTGAGGATTCTTTCCCTCCGCCCAGCCGAGCCGCTTCGAAATCCGAAACACATGGGTATCTACCGTGACTCCGGGAATTCCATAAGCGTCCGCTAAAAATAATGTCGCCGTCTTCCGTCCCACTCCGGCCAGCTTCAGCAGGCCCCCGATAGAATCCGGAACTTCACCCCCGAAATCCTCTAAAATCTGCTGACAGCATTTTTTAATATTTTTGGCTTTATTTTTATAAAGTCCGATGGAACGGATCCCCTCCTCAATATCCGCCGCCGGAGCTCTGGCGACGGAATCTAATGTCGGAAACCGTTCATATAAACCGGGAAGGACCTTATCCACCTGCTTATCCGTACTTTGGGCGCTCAGCATAATGGCCACAAGAAGCTGCCACAGCTCCCGGTGATAAAAGCCTTCCTTCGTCACGCCATAACACGCATCCAGTATTTCCAGTATTTCTTCTGTTTTATCATTTCTGTTCTCCATAATAAATTCACCTGCAATAAAATTCATTCATTTCCAGATTTTCCATGTTTTCCTGCACCCACGACTGCCCCCGCGCCTTCCGGGTCAGTTTCATTTCATACAGATTTCCCTCGTAAATAAAGTAAAAATCATCTTCCAGTCTCCCGATTTTAAACCGGACATCCGAAATCTCTGCCCACGGAATGATCGTCTGAATACTGCCAAACTTTTTTCCCGAATATTCAAAAAGGCCCAGGTGCTCTTTTGTAAAATAAAAAAACAGACAGCGTACCTGCTGAAATGCCGCTCCATGCAGAAAGGGCGCAAGCAGCGCTGTCTTTTTCCAGTTAACCTTCGCTTTTGTATGTCCCGGCACGATATTCTTATGATAATATAAGCCGTATTTTGAAATCAGTTCATAAATCATTTCTTCCATACAGATTCCCCCGTCATTTTTTCTGCATCCTGCTGTATTCTATTATAAAAAACTCACGGACAAATTGCCAGAAAATTTTGGATTATTTCCTTCAAACAAAGTATACGCTCCCGGGCACACTTCAAAAAATTTCAAAAAGGAGCAGGACCTCATCATGATCCTGCTCCCAAATTCAGCTTTGCTTCCGGGGTTTAATCCCTGTAAATAAACCGTCCGTCCAGTTCCTTCGTCTGAATCTGATTGATAAAGGCTTTATCATCCAACTGGCGGATCGCTTTTACAACCTGTTTCGCCTCCTGGCTGGATACGACGGAATAAATCATCTTTTTCTTTGTATTGCTGTATCCGCCGGTGCCATCCAGAATCGTCGCACTGTGGGCGGTAATATCGCGGATTGCCCGATAAACGTCCTCATATTTTTCGCTGACAATAAAGAGCGTCATCTGCTGATACTTCCGATAAAGTAATCGAATTACCTGGGTGGATGCGTACTGAAAAATAATCGAGTACAGCGCCTTATCCCAGCCAAACAAAACGCCTGCCGTTAAAAGAATAAGGCAGTTCACGCCGAGAACAATATTCCACGGATCTCTGTTCAGCTTATGCCCGTAGACATTGGCCACAATATCCAGCCCACCGGTAGAACCTCTGGACATCATGCAGATACTGACACAGACGCCGTTGCAGATGCCGCCGAAAATACTGCACAGAAGCACATCTTCCGTCATCAGAAAGGCCGGAATCAAATCCGTTACAGCGCCGCTCAGTCCGACGGCCAGACAGGTATACAAAATAAAACGCTTTCCGAGATATTTATAACTGATCGCCAGCGCCAGAATGTTCAGCGGGTAACTGACCAGTGAAAACGGAATATGCACCGACAAAAAAGTCTGGGCGGCCCGCTGTACCAGAAGGGCAATTCCACTGAAGCCCCCAGGATAAAGCCCTGCGGTATTTACAAAACTTTGAATATTCACAGCCATGCCGACAGATGCCGCCGCTATAAACAGTATCGCCTTTATATCCGATGCCGCACTCTTTTTCATAAAAGATCCTCCATTAAATGATGTTCAGCTTTTACATATTTATTTTAATATAGAGGCGCTGGCATTGTCCAGACTGAATTTTCATAAAAAGGCGTACCGGACCCTATGTGCTTTTTATTTTTTTCTCATCTGCTGTTTATGCACAATTTCATAAATCATCCGGACGCCCAGATTGATAAACAATAAAAGCATACACATGGCTGCCGCCGGCGCTGTCTGTCCTGCCCCCTGCATACTGACAATCATAACCGAAGCAATCGGTGATGCCGGTGAATAAAGAAAGACAACTGCCGACACAGTAACAAGGGCATTAACAAAAAAATATACCCACATTTCACAGATGGCCGGAAAACACATCGGAATCGTCACCTTCCACAGCGTTCTGTAAAAAGGTACTCCCATGGACTCGGAGACAGTTTCAAACTCTCTGTCAATCCGTTTCAAAGCCGTTGTGGCAGTGGAAAATGGAACAGAATAGAAATGAATCATATTAGCCAGCAGTATGATCCATATTGTCCCGTAGATTCCATGAAAAGGATTCATGATCCCGTAATCTGTAAAGGGAATCTGAAAAACCGATGCATTAAAAAACATAATAAAGCTCAGACCAATGACCGTTCCCGGAATAGCCAATGGTGTAATCGAAAGAAAATAGGCAATCTTCCGGCTCACCGGAAAACTCTTACTTTTGTCAATCAGATAGGCTCCTGTAAAAGTAAGAATCGTTCCGAGAAAAGCGGTTAAAAGCGAAATCATTATCGAATTTTTAAAAGCAACGCCGCCGTTTCCCGCCGCCACAGCCGTCAGGTCATAATTGGATAAGGTGAATGTCAGGTTATAGGGCCACAATTTAATCAAAGAAGCAAAAAGGGCTACTGCAAAAAATAAAATCATTGCTCCGGCAATCACCACACAGAAAACGGCTGCTCCAATATCACTGGCTTTGTGGGGTTTAATCTGATAAGGAACGGACTTGGCGCTGATGGCCGCACTCTGCTTCTGGCTTGTAATACGGTCCACAATAAAGGACAGTACTGCCGGAAACAAAAGAATAATACCGACAACCGCTCCCATATTAAAATTCTGCTGACCGACAACCTGCTTATACACATCCGTTGCCAGAACATTATAATTTCCTCCTACGACGGAAGGCGCTCCAAAATCGGTAAAGCTGTATGTAAATGCTACAAAAAAAGCGCTGATCAGGCCGTATTTCACATTCGGTATCGTGATGGTCAGCATTTTTCGAATCGGGGAAGTTCCCATAGTTTCTGCCGCTTCATAGAGCCGGTTATCCGCTGCCGAAAAAGCAACCATCAGAATCGTTGTGGCTACGGGAAAACAGTAAATACTCTCAGCAATAATAATTCCCACTTTGCCATACAGAGGAATTGAAAGCCCCAGCGCTGTAAGAATTCCCTTATTTCCGAAAAGATAAATCAGCGCAATACCCAAAAGCATGGTCGGCGCAAATAAAGGCATCATACCGACATACCGGAAAAAGGATTTGCACGGCACATTTTTTCTGGAAAGCGCATAAGCAAAAATAAAGGCCAGAGTTACCGCAATGAGGGTGGATACAATGGCAATAAAAAAGGTATTTGAAATTGCATAGACCATCGCCTTACTGGAAAAGTACTTTGCAAACTGGGCCATACCTACAAATACGCCATTTTTATCCTGAAAAGCCTTTATAAACAGGGTACATAATGGACATACGAGAAAGAGGACCAGAAAAACAACAACGGCATAGATCGCGATAAAACGCACAATCTCCTCTTTCGTACACCGCTGAATTCTTTCTTTTATTTTACGCATTCTATTTAACTTCCCTTTCTTCAGACATTTTACTCGAATACCAAAAGTTCTTCTTTCGGGAAATTAAGAAATACCTTTTCATTCACCCGGAAAGCCATATCCTTTGCTGTCTGGAAAGGGACGTCCACTGCCAAAGACATATCGCCATAACGAAGATCCCGCACCCGGACGGAAACACGGTCATAAAAGCCACGGAATTCAATATCCGTAATCTCTCCGCGGAGCCCCTTTTCTTCCCGGCCGATGGATATTTTTTCCGGCCGGATAGCCGACTGCCCTTTTTCACTGAATCCATAGGCTTTGCTCTTCACTTCATCGATAAAATTAATCGAACCGATAAAATCAGCCACAAACGGATTTTTCGGTTTTTCATAGATTTCCTCCGGTGTTCCCGACTGCATCACCACCGCCTTATTCATAACAATAATCCGATCTCCCATCGTCAGCGCTTCATCCTGATCGTGGGTAACCATAATGGTTGTCAGCTTCAACGCCTTCTGGATATTGCAGATTTCTTTTCTCAGGGAAAGGCGCACCTTCGCATCCAGCGCTGAAAGGGGTTCGTCCAGTAAAAGGAAATCAGGTTCTGTCGCCAGAGCCCTTGCCAGGGCCACACGCTGCTGTTCACCGCCGGACATCTGGGATGGAAGCCGGTTTTTTGCATGGGACAGTTTAATCATATCAAACAGACGATTTACCCGTTCCTCGATATCTTTCGTTCGTATTTTTTTATTTCGGAGGCCGTAGGCCACATTTTCAAAAGCTGTCAGATTCGGGAATAAAGCGTAGGACTGAAACATGATTCCAAAATTTCTTCTGGACGGCGGAAGGTTTGTAACATCCCGTTCTCCGATAAAAATCCTTCCGGAACTTGGATGGTCCAAACCTGCAATCAATCTCAACAATGTCGATTTTCCGCATCCGGAAGGTCCAAGCAGGCATACAAACTCGCCTGCCTGAATATCCAGACTCACATTATTCAGTGCTACGTTCTTATCAAATACCTTGGATACATTGGATATCTTCAAACTTGCACTCATATGTATACTCCCTATTCCTTTGCTGCACTCTTAGCATCGTAACGTTCGGACCACTGACTCAGGACAGTCTCACGATTTGCTGCTGCTTCTGCAAAATCAATATCCGGAATTAACTGATCGATCGGATTTGAAGAATAGCCTTCCGGTAAATCTTCACCCACACCGGTAGCTACGATTGGGTAATTTTCTGCATATTTTTTCATAATATTTTCGGAAATTGCCCAGTCAAGGAATTTTTTGGAGATTTCTTTTTCTCCGTCCTTTTTAATCAGCGCATTGGCTTCCATATCCCATCCGGAACCTTCCTCAGGAAATACAGCTTCACAGATATCGCTTCCAACTTCTTCTGCCAGTGTCAGACAACGATAACCAAAGGAAATGCCGATACCGTATTCTCCGGCCGCCGTTTCTTTGGCCGGCTGACTTCCGGAATGCATATATACAGCCACATTTTTATCCAGCGCATCCAGGTATTCCCATCCTGCTTCTTCACCATACAGGCTTAAAATACCATTTACTGTCAGAAGACCTGTTCCTGAAGATGCCGGATTCGGCATAACGATAAGTCCTGCATATTTCGGATCGAGAAGATCCTTATAAGATGTCGGCACAGTATCGATACCTTTGGATTTCAACACTTCCTTATTGACAACCCATGCGGTTTCCCATGCATCGATGCCAACCCATGAAGGTACCTCTGCATCATCCTTAAACTGCGGCAGAATGTTCTCTACGCCTTCCGGTGCATATGCTTCCAGCATGCCCTCCTGCTTCAGTACAAGAAGACTGGTTGCGGAAAGTCCCCAGACAACGTCCGCCACCGGATTGTCTTTTTCAGCAAGAAGCTTTGAGGTAATAACCCCGGTAGATTCTCTTGTAACGTTTACCGTAATATCCGGATTCTGTTCTTTGAACTCTTTCAGATAATCATTCACCTGCTCATCTTCCAAAGCCGTATAAACATACAATACTTTTTCATCCGAAGCGGAAGTCCCTTCTGCAGGGGCTGTCCCTGTTCCATTGGTTTTCTGCACACATCCTGTGAGTGCACTTACTGTCATGATTGCTGCCATCGCAAATACCATCAATTTCTTCATGATTTCCTCCATATAATATTTTTAATAAAAATACATTTGTTATAATAACAGACCAATATTTTCCTTTTTCAATGGGAATGTTATATTTGTGATAAATTATTGATTCTCGTTTTCAAACAGGCAGCGGCTGGTTTCATGGGCCGGACAGGTTCCAAGATCCGCCCCCTCCCGCTCGTATCTGCCATGAAAGTCACTGCCTCCGGTAAGAAACAGACCATATTCTCCGGCATAGGACATTATTTTTTTCCGGTCTTCCCCGCCGTTCGACGGATGATTCCATTCAATCCCGGAAAGGCCGGCAGCCACCAGCCCCGGAATCACCGAAAAATTATCCTGCTGCCCCGGATGGGCCAGCACCGCAAAACCACCGTCTCTGCAAATTGCCAGGACCGCTTCCTCTGCCCGCGGATACTCGATATCAAAATCACATGGACCGCCATTTTTGAAAATATTCCGATAGATATCCCCAAACATCGCTTCACTCTGGCCGGTTTTCAGCAAATAATCCAGAATATGCTGTTTATATATACAGTCTCCTGCGATATGTTCCACCGCATCCTCAGAAATTCGGAAACCGAGCTTATTTAAAATTTCTATCTGCTTCCGGCAATTTTCATCCCTCTTTTTCAAAGTTTCCCGGCCGATTTTTTCAATGGATTCTGTATATTTATAGCCATAGCCGAGAATATGAACTTTTTTGCGGCTTTCATAGTCATAGGCCGACATTTCTACCGCCTGAATGGCCCGAATCCCATAGGATGCCGCCAGCCTTTTATGAATCTCTGACTGTTTTGTGGTATCATGATCGGTAAAGGCAATATGCGTCACCCCCTTCGCCTTTGCCATTTCCAGTATTTCCGCCGCCGTCATACTACCATCGGAAACTCTGGTATGTACATGCAGATCCGCAGCGTACATCAGATGCCCTCCTTCTCTTGTCGAAAGCTTCCCTCAGATATGTTATAGACATGATCGCAAAGTCCTTCCATAAACTCAAGATCATGGAAAATCCCGATCATCGATGTGCCTTCCGCCTTCAATTTCATCAAAAGTTCCTTAACGAGAATTTTGGTATGATTATCCAGAGATGCTGTCGGCTCGTCAAGAAGCAGAAGCCGCGGCGCCTTGACCATCGCATGGGCCAGATTCAGACGCAGTTTCTCCCCGCCGGAAAATGTATTCGGATAAATATCCCAAAGATTTTCACTTAATTTAAAATATCGAAGCATCTCTTCCGCCCTTTTCACCGATTCTTCATAAGAAAACCCGGCATCCAGGGCGCCGCTGATCACATGCTGTTTTGCCGTCGTTCTCGGAAGAATGGTCAGAAACTGGGATACATAGCCGATTTCCACCTTTCTGAGATGAATGATCTGGCGTTCTGCAGCCTTCACCAGATCCAGCTTTCCGTAGGAAAGGGAATCGTAAATCACACTCCCCGTCGTTGCCAGATAGGTTCTGTAAATGCACCGAAGCACTGTCGATTTTCCGGCGCCAGAAGTTCCGACAATTCCAATAAAACTACCTTTGTTTAATGAAAAAGAAATATCTCTGCAGCTTTTTATAAGTCTCTGCTGAGCATGCAGAAAAAACTCCTTTGTCAACCCTTTAATCTCTAATATTGTCTCCATGATTTCCTCCTAATCCGCTTTCCGGTAATGGCAGTCGAGAATACATGCACCGGCAACAAATACTTTTTTCAGCGCCGGACAGCCGTTTTCACTCCGGACGATCAACAGATCTCCCTGTTTTCCTTCGGCGATAGAACCAAATCTGTCCGCCAGACCGACAGCTCCGGCCGGAGCTAATGTTACATAACGGACAGCTTCCCAGGCCGGAATCCCCTCCCTCTGAAAAAGCCGGAATACCGCCTGAAGCAGTGACTGGGGATAATAATCGGATACAAGCACATCCGCCGCCCCTTCACGGATGGCTTCAAGCGCTGAAAGATTTCCGGAATGGGATCCGCCGAGAAGAATATTCGGTGCGCCGACCACAGTTCTGAACCCCTTTTTCCGCGCTTCCTTCGCCACTTCCATAGTAATCGGAAATTCACTGATCGCCACACCCAGGCGCTCATTCACTTCCAGCTTTTCCACCGTATCATCGTCATGACTGGCCACGGAAATTCCCCGTGAATGCGCCATTTCTGCCAGGTCCTTTAATTGTTCAAAGGTGACTGTCGCTTTCTCAAGCTCCGACTGCACAAGCGCATCAAAAGCCTCCTCGCTCAAATCCCGGCCTTCATTCGGCTGATGTTTCCGGTAGATTTCCAGGTTTTTATACTGCCCCTGGCCCGGCGTATGATCCATAAAAGAAAGTAAATCCACACAGCCGTTTTCAATCATTTCCTTCACCTGAGCATAGCAGGCCAGATTATCGATTTCATATCGGAGATGGTATCTGTGGCGAATCAGCCGTTCTTCATGGCGGTAACCGGCGATCAGCCCGGCCAGCTTCCGCACCTGCGGCGCCTGACGGATTTCCTTTACATCCCAGGCGCCTTCGCGGAACATGGATATGGAATGAAACATCGTTGTAATCCCGCATCCTGCCAGAACCCTTTCCGCCTCCCGAAGCCCCATGGAGAAATCCATAATCGCTGTGCTTCTTGGCTGAATATAAGATTCAATCATATCTGAATGAATGTCGATAATCCCCGGCATCACATAGTCATTTTCCGCATCATAAACCTGTGCATCCGTCTTATCGGTCTGTTCTGCCGGACAAATCCTTTGGATTTCTCCCGCTTCAAGGACAATATCAAATCCTTCAAGCACCCGGTCTTCCAGAATCAGTTTTCCGTTTGTAATTACTGTCTTCATATATTTTTTATTTCTCCTATTTTCACGATTGGATGATATCCTAAAGCAGGGAATGAACCAACTGCTGGGTATAAGGCATCTGGGGATCTTCCAGAATCTGATCCGTCAGTCCCTGTTCAATAATTTTCCCGTCCAGCATAACGATCGTCCGGTCCGCAAGCATGCGAATAACTGCCAGATCATGGGACACAAGCATCATGGAAACATTAAATTTCTGACGAATCTCCCGAATCAGTTCCAGTACCCGAACCTGAACGGACAAATCCAGTCCGGTAGTCACTTCATCCAGCAGGAGAATCGCCGGATTATTGGCCAGGGCTTTCGATATCTGGACTCTCTGCTGCATACCGCCGCTGAAATTTTTCGGCGGCTCTTTCTTTCTGGATTGAAGAATCTCCACCGCATCAAGAAGTTCCGATACCCGTTCATTCATGCCCCCGAAATTTCGCTGTCCGGCAGCAATCAGTTTTTCCGCAATATTGCCCGCACTGGAATACTCCATCCGAAGTCCCATCATCGGATTCTGATATACCATTCCCATAACATGATTCTTTATATATTTCTTCTGCTGAAGACTCTGGGAGAAAATATCTGCTTTGCCGTCTTTGAAGTTTTTCAAAAATCCCTGTCCCTCTGTGACATCAAAATCAAAATACAGGCTTTTCATCAGTGTCGATTTCCCGGAACCAGATTCACCGACAATCCCGAGGATCTCGCCTTCGAACAGCTCCACATTCACATCATTGCATGCCCATACCGTTTTACATCGGGGGCATGTATTCTTATCTAATTTCCCGCCATTTCTGCAGTAATCACAGGTTTTACCATAACGTACCGTCAAATGATCTATTCTTAAGACTGGTGTTTCCATGCCTGTTTCTCCCTTCTTCCTTTGCAGAATCCGGTGTCACTGCATTCATACACCTTTTCACCGGTCGCATCATCGATCCATTCATCCAGATATACATTTGCCGCGCCACATAACCGACAGTGTTTTCCTTCAAAATCCTCGGTTTTAAAAGGCACATCCTCAAAACACATGGAAATGACTTCTGTATGCGGAGGAATCGCATATATTTTCTTCTCCCGTCCAGCGCCAAAAAGATACAGGGTATCACTGTCATTTAATTTTTTATTATCATATCGTGGAATCGGGCTCGGATTCATCACATAACGTTTTTCCACCATTACCGGATATTCAGAACTGATACTGATTTCTCCATACTGGGTCAGATCTTCAAACAGAGACAGCCACATACCGCTGTATTCCGCTTCCGCGTGCATCTGTTTTGTTACCCCTTCTTTCGGTTCTACAATCCTGAGCGGTTCCGGTGTCGGCACCTGGAGAACCAGAATCTGATCCCCACGCATCGGAATCTCCGGTACCCGGTGGCGGCTCTGAATAATTGTTGCCGCTTCCGAATCCGTGGTAATTTCCACACCGGTACATTCTTCCACCAGTTTCTTAATATTTACCGCATTAACACTCTCGTCGCTTCCCTGGTCAATCACCTTCAGCACATCTTCTCTGCCGATAATTGACAGGGTAATCTGAATGCCTCCGGTTCCCCAGCCACGGCCGATCGGAAGCTCACGGGAGCCAAAAGGCACCTGATATCCCGGAATGGCCACCGCCTTTAAAATACTCCGTCGGATTTCTCTTTTTGAGCCTTCATCCAAAAAGGCAAAATTATAATGTTTCGCATCAATCATCAGGCTTCCTCCTTTGATCGAACTCTGTCCAGCTTGGACTGGAAGGTAACATAGTGGGGCAGTTTCAGATGGGATATAAATCCGCTCATTTCCAGACAATCGCCATGGGTCAGTACAAATTCCTCATCCTGAGAAGGCGCTTCCCCTGATGTTTCAAGACTTGCATCGGCAATGGACATGGCAATTGCCTTGTTTTCATTTCTTCCGAAAATGAGTCCATAACCGCCGGAAAGGGTCATTTTATCAAATTCTTCATCCGTTTCCCTGTGGGACGGTACCAGCGCTTCCACTTCCGTCACAAGAATTTCCCCGATGCACAGGGACTCTGAGTCATCCAGAACATATGGCACACATACTTCCACATAACCACAGCGCAGTTCGGACACGGTTGGATGTACCGCGCCGTATCCCCGCATGGAACTATAGGCCACTCCGCCAAGAAAGCCGGCATCGCTGCGGGCAAAAGTCTGGAGTCTGGCGCTTCTCGGCGCCGGAAAAGTAAGCAGACGACTCGTCACATCAAAGGGCTCCGTATCATCTTCCGGAACCGCTTCCATCACATGTTCCGCTCGGAGCAAATCGGTGACTCTGCCACAGTGGATATCCTCCCCGGATATTTCTTCCCCGGATATTTCCTCCGAAGCCGCTTTCCGGTTTCCTTCTGCCGTCATTAGCGAAAAATCCAGAAGACGATGGGAATAATCATAGGTCGGCCCTAAAATCTGTCCTCCGGGTATATCTTTAAAGGCAGCGGAAATTCTCCGGATCAACCGCATATCCCGTGTGTCCACCGGACAGGAATAATAATTTCGCGGCAGAGTAGACCGATAAGCTCTGAGGAGAAATACCGCCTCTTCCACACTGCCTTCACACTGTTTCAATGCCAGCGCCGCATATTCCTGTGAATAAAATCCCGCTTCGCTCATAATCTTGTCTATTAAAAGTCCCATATTTTCTTTGATTGCGGATACCGTCATATCCTCTTTACTGTCCCGGAATATTTCCAGAAGCTTCAGAGACTGTTCAATTGCCTCCCGGCCGCCGGTCACTGCAACATATGCCATGATTCTTCCTCCTGCTCTTCCATTTTCACAAGACGCGGAATCCCGAGAATGTTTCCCTCTTCATCCGCAAATACAAGATCCACTCCGAGTGGGTATTCAATATTCAGCCGATGGTATATTCCGATGACTCTTTTGATATAGGGATACACCTTCAGCGTTTTTTTCTCTTTAATGCCCGGTCCTCTCAGCGTCATGGCTTCCTCGCCTTCAATACTTGTACACAGAAGCAGCACTGTCGCAGAGGTCTGCGGATCTGCATAGGTTCCGTGTTTGACATTTCTGAGAATCTGTTCCATCGAACCATAATTCATTTCCGAAGAAAGAAAAATATAATCGGCTGTGTCCAGTTCCGACTCCCGGCACAGCGTCAGGCTGTGCAGCTCTGCCGAAAGATTCGGATTCTTTTCAACATACATTTTTTCTTCATTATCCAGCAGCGTGCAGCCCAGCGCCAGAAGGGATTTATATTTCCCCTGGAATTTTCCGGCTTCCGCCTCTATATTTTTTATCTCTCCCGGATTTGCCACCGCATCCAGCAGTTTTCTGAAAATCTTCTGTCCGTCATGGACGAAATCAAACTGATACGCCCGCTTTATTTCCTCTGCCATCCTCTATTCTCCCATCACATTAAAGTTTACTTTTGATTTCCGGAGCTGTCGGTTTAACGTTTCTCTTTCCTTTTTCTGCTTTTCTTCCAGAGCTTCTATCTGCCTGAGAATTTCTTCGTTATCCCGATTTCCGTTCAGATAACCGTCAATAATTGCCGCAGACGCTGCCTTGTGAAAATCATCACCGGCGATTACACTGACCCCTTTTATTCCATCCACCGTCACCATACACTCGGTTGCCAGAACTTCGCCCAGATAAAATAGCGAATTTTTTACAGATTCCCGAACCTTGACCATAACCAGTGTCTTCTGCGGTTCCTTTAGAATCCGGACCACGCTGTCCGTTTTAATTTGGTTTGCAATTGCAGACAATTCCTCCCCTGAAGCTCCTGCCATAATTGACGACAGCTTTTGTTTCGACATAATCTTCCTCCTTTACACCGGATGGTGCTTTCAACAATTTACCCGCTTATCCTATGGACTCTGTGTAAAGTTGCCAACTTTATTATGTAATTTTTTTGTAAACTCCCTGAAATTCATTGTTTGCTTATAAAGATACTGCTATAATTGATACGAAAATTTTCCTTATTTCAGGAGGTCCGGCGTAATGACAAAAAAATGGACATGGGAAACCATTGCAGATACTTTAATTCAGGAATTCAAAGAAAATGTTTATAAAAAGGATGAAAAAATGCCCAGTGAAAACCATATGGCTGTCCGCTTTGGCGTAACACGATCAGAAATCCGCAAAGCCTACGAACGGCTCAAGGAACAGGGCTATGTCTATTCCATGCAGGGCTACGGCAGCTTCTTTTCCGGGAAACGGGAAAAAATACGGCTTTTTATGAACAATGAAAGTTTTACACATAAAATGGCTTCCCTGAATCTGCCTCTGGAAACCCGTAATATCGGTTTTCAAAAGCTTCGGGAAGCCTCTCTTATTCACAGTATGCTCGGTATCGACGACGGAACAGCCGTCTATAAAATCACCCGCCTCCGGATTCTGGCCGATGAACCGGCGGCTATCCACATCAGTTATCTTCCGGAAAACCTTTTTCCACAGATTCAAAGGGACGGTCCGGACATCCGGTCGGTTTTTGAATATATCCATCACTGGGGCTACAGGGATCTGGCTGCAGACAATATGCAGCTGACCGTATCCACCCTCAGTAAAAAAGAGCGTACCAGCCTTCATATTCAGGGATACGCTCCAAGTCTTGTTCTCACATCCCGCTGCATCGAAAAGTCCACGGGGACTGTGGTAGAAATCGCACGGACGATTTACCGCAGCGATAAATTTATTTTTGAGTTATAAAGTCTTCCGGAGCTCCGGCACGGACAGTGCCGGTTCAGCCGCCGGAATTCAGGGTTTTTCTGATCAGTTTCTTGATTTTCTTCTTACACTTGCCACAGGCCTTTCCGGCCTTCGTTTCCTTTTTGACTTCTTTATAAGACACCGCTCCGTTTTTTACAGCCTCTTTAATGTCCGATTTCGTCACATGATAACAACTGCATATTTCCTTTTTATCCGCCATATCCGAACCTTCTTTCATTTATTTTATGACTGTTATATCACAGTCGGAACCTCCTGCAAATTGCATTTGCCACTTTTCCCTTTTACCTTTATAATATACAATATCCTGTGATTTTTATGAACGAAATAAATTCTGCAGCAAGGAGGCCCGATTCATGAAAAAACCCGGCTATTATTCTTCCGGCGAATTTGCCCGCATGGCCCATGTGACACTGCGCACCATTCGCTATTACGATAAACATGATATTTTAAAACCGACCTGGGTTTCCGAATCCGGCGCCCGCTTTTATACCGATGAAGACTTCGCACGGCTCCAGCAGATTCTGCTGCTCAAATATCTCGGCTTCTCCCTGGAAGATATCCGCGAAATGACCATCGGCGATTCCAATTACCATTTTATGCTGAATTCTCTGAATCTGCAGCTCAAGCTGGTCCAGGACCGCATCGAACAGATGCAGCTCGTAGAAAAAGCAATCCGGAATACAGCCCGGGCCATTCAGACCGATCATACGGTGGACTGGAGCCAGATGCTGGATCTGATCCATCTGACCGGAATGGAAAAAAGTCTGAAAAATCAATATCAGAACGCTTCCAATATTTCCGCCAGAATTAACCTTCACAGTCTCTATTCTGAAAACAGTCAGGGCTGGTTTCCGTGGATTTTCAACCAGTGCCGCCTTCGTCCCGGCATGAAAATACTGGAAATCGGCTGTGGGGACGGCACGCTCTGGAAAGATAGTTTAACCCGCCTCCCATCGGATATTCACATAACCCTTTCAGATATTTCCGAGGGAATGCTCCGGGATGCCCGCCGGACCATCGGTACGGATGACCCGCGCTTTACTTTTGAAACCTTTGATGCCCATAAAATTCCCTTTGAAGCAGAAACCTTTGACCGGGTTATCGCCAATCATGTCCTCTTTTACTGTGATGACATTCCAAAGGTCTGTCAGGAAGTCCGAAGGGTTCTTAAAAATGACGGCCTCTTTATATGCAGCACCTACGGCAAAAATCACATGGCTGAAATCACCCGGCTCGTTCAGGCTTTTGATGAACGCATTGTCCTGTCCGCCGAAAAACTTTACGACCGCTTTGGCCGGGAAAATGGCGCCGAACTGCTGGCTGCCTGTTTTTCCGATATTCACTGGGAATCTTATGATGATTCTCTGAATGTTCCGGATCCGGAACCGCTGATCAGTTATGTTTTATCCTGCCATGGCAACCAGAATCAGTACATTCCCGACCGCTACAATGAATTTCGCAGCTTCGTTAAGAAAAAAATGGGAAAAAGCTTCCACATTTCCAAAGATGCCGGAATTTTTATATGCCAGTCCGGGGGCGATACGATATCCCTATAGGGTATCCCGCATATTTCCCTGATTTTACAGCAAATTTCAAAAAATTTTTTAAAAAGCACTTGAAGGTGACCTTAGGTCACCTTTTATAATATATTTATATACGACCAACGACTGTTTACCTGAACAACTTATATAAATACCAAAGCAAAGGAGACTATACATGAAGGGAATTATTTTAGCCGGCGGTTCCGGCACACGACTCTATCCTCTGACCATGGTGACGTCAAAACAGCTTTTGCCGATTTATGACAAACCGATGATTTATTATCCCATGTCTGTCCTTATGAATGCGGGGATTCGTGACATTCTGATTATTTCCACCCCTCAGGATACACCGCGTTTCAAAGAACTTCTTGGCGACGGCCACCAGTTCGGCGTTCAGCTTTCCTACGCTGTCCAGCCAAGTCCGGACGGACTGGCTCAGGCCTTTATTATCGGTGAAGAATTCATCGGAAATGATACTGTAGCCATGGTCCTCGGCGACAATATTTTTGCCGGACACGGTTTGAAGAAACGGCTGAAGGCCGCTGTGGAAAATGCTTCCTCCGGCAAAGGCGCCACCGTCTTCGGCTATTACGTGGATGATCCGGAACGTTTCGGTATCGTTGAATTTAATGAAGAAGGCAAGGCCGTTTCCATTGAAGAAAAACCGGCCGAACCAAAGAGCAATTACTGCGTTACCGGCCTTTATTTCTATGATAACGACGTCGTAAAATACGCCAAAGGTTTGAAACCAAGCGCCCGCGGGGAACTGGAAATCACCGATTTAAACCGGATTTATCTGGAGAAAGGCCGCCTGAACGTAGAGCTTCTCGGTCAGGGCTTTACCTGGCTGGACACGGGAACTCATGAAAGCCTTGTGGATGCCACAAATTTTGTAAAAACCGTTGAAACCCACCAGCACCGCAAAATCGCCTGCCTTGAAGAAATTGCTTACCTCAACGGCTGGATTTCCAAAGACGATGTGCTGGAAGTTTATGAAATTTTAAAGAAAAATCAATACGGCCAGTATTTAAAAGATGTTCTCGACGGAAAATATCTGGATGTACTGCACTGATTCAACGATTGGAATAGGAGTTTTAAATTATGAATATTATCGTTACCGGCGGCGCCGGATTTATCGGAAGTAATTTTGTTTTCCATATGTTAAAAAAATACCCGGATTACCGCATTGTCTGTCTGGACTGCCTGACTTATGCGGGAAATCTCTCAACCCTTGCTCCGGTCATGGACAATCCGAACTTCCGTTTTGTCAAAGAAAGCATCACCGACCGTGAAGCTGTATATAAATTATTTGAAGAAGAACATCCGGATATGGTCGTCAACTTTGCTGCGGAAAGCCATGTAGACCGTTCCATCGAAAACCCGGAAGTTTTCCTCGATACCAATATTAAAGGAACGGCTGTCCTGATGGATGCCTGCCGCAAATACGGTATCACCCGCTATCATCAGGTTTCCACCGATGAAGTTTACGGCGATCTTCCTCTGGACCGACCGGATCTTTTCTTCACGGAAGAAACCCCGATCCACACAAGCAGCCCTTACAGTTCCTCCAAAGCCGGAGCTGACCTGCTCGTCCTGGCTTACCACCGGACTTACGGCCTGCCTGTCACGATCAGCCGCTGTTCCAACAACTACGGACCTTATCATTTTCCGGAAAAACTCATCCCTCTGATGATTGCCAACGCTTTAAATGATAAACCGCTGCCTGTCTACGGCAAAGGCGAAAATGTCCGCGACTGGCTCTATGTGGAGGACCACTGCAAAGCCATCGACCTGATCATTCACAATGGCCGCGTCGGTGAAGTTTATAATATCGGCGGCCATAACGAAATGAAAAACATTGATATCGTTAAAATCATCTGCAAAGAACTGAACAAGCCGGAAAGTCTCATCACTTATGTCACTGACCGTAAAGGCCACGATATGCGCTACGCTATCGACCCTACAAAAATCCACAACGAACTGGGATGGCTGCCGGAAACAAAATTTGCCGATGGCATCAAAAAAACGATCCAGTGGTATCTGGATAACAAAGAATGGTGGGAAACCATCATTTCCGGTGAATATCAGAACTACTATGAAAAAATGTACGCCCACAGATAATCATGGCAGCCGCTAATATCTTAACGCAGGAGGTTATTGTCAAATGAAAGTATTGGTCACAGGCGTCAGAGGCCAGCTCGGTCATGACGTTGTCAATGAACTCACCAAAAGAAATCATAACGCCATCGGCGTGGACATTGAAGAAATGGATATCACCGATAAAGCTTCCGTTCATAAAGTTATTCCGGATGCGGCGCCGGATGCAGTCATCCACTGTGCTGCATGGACAGCCGTGGATGCGGCTGAAGATGCGGATAATCGTGAAAAAGTTCGTCGTATTAATGCGGACGGCACCAAAAATATTGCTGAGATCTGCCGGCTTCTGGATATCCCGATGATGTATATCTCCACCGACTATGTCTTTGACGGTCAGGGTGAAACGCCATGGCAGCCGGACTGCAAGGATTACGAACCGCTCAATGTTTACGGTCAGACCAAACTGGAAGGTGAACTTGCCGTATCCGGTATCCTTTCCAAATATTTCATCGTCCGTATCGCCTGGGTCTTCGGAAAAAACGGGAACAACTTCATCAAAACCATGCTGAATGTGGGAAAAACCCACGACAAACTCACCGTTGTCAAAGACCAGATCGGCACACCAACCTATACCTACGATCTGGCCCGCCTGTTAGTTGATATGATTGAAACCGATAAATACGGTTATTATCACGCGACCAATGAGGGCGGCTACATCAGTTGGTACGATTTTGCCTCGGAAATCTTTCGTCAGGCCGCAGAACTCGGTTATACGGACTACGATTCCGAACATTTAACCGTCGCACCGGTCACTACAGCAGAATACGGTATCTCCAAAGCCGCCCGGCCATTTAACAGCCGTCTTGATAAGAGGAAACTCATCGAAAACGGTTTCAGGCCGCTGCCGGACTGGCAGGATGCCCTCAACAGATATTTAAAAGAAATTGAATTTTAAAGATTGAATTTTAGGAGTGAATAAAATGGGACAGATTAAAGTCGAAAAAAACGTCGGCGGCATCGAAGGCCTCTGCGTCATTGAACCTGCCGTTCACGGTGACGCCCGCGGTTATTTCATGGAAACTTATAATCAGAAAGATATGGCCGAAGAAGGCCTCAATATGATTTTTGTTCAGGACAATCAGTCCTGTTCGACCAAAGGTGTCCTGCGCGGACTCCATTTTCAGAAAGAATTTCCTCAGGGAAAACTCGTCCGGGTTGTCAAAGGCTCCGTATTTGATGTCGCTGTGGACTTACGCAGCGGCAGCGAAACCTACGGCAAATGGTTCGGCGTGGAACTTACCGAAGAAAATAAAAAACAATTCTATATCCCCGAAGGCTTTGCTCACGGCTTCCTCGTTCTGAGTGATATTGCCGAATTCTGTTACAAATGCACGGATTTCTATCATCCGGGAGATGAAGGCGGCCTCGCATGGAACGATCCTGAAATCGGTATCACCTGGCCAAAACTCAACGGAGAATATCCGGGTACCGCATCCTCCAAAGGCTACCATTTGGAGGATGGCACCGCACTCAACCTGAGCGACAAAGATCAGGTATGGGCCGGACTCAAGGATACATTTAAATTTTAATCAATTGCTGAAAATGATGGGGCACAGGAAAAATTTCTGTGCCTCATCATAATTAAACAACTGTGCATACAGTTTTTATTTCGTCAATAGACATATCCAAAATATCTGCTATCCGTTCCTTATCCATACCTCTGGACAACATCCTTTGGATAATTTCTCTTCTTGCTTCCTCTATACCTTCCTGTCTCCCCTCAGCTCTTTCCTCAGCAAATATCCGATCCATATTCGTACACATGATTTCATCCCCCTCTCTCTGCAATGCCCAATCGACCAGCGCCTTTGTTCCTGTTACCTTGCCGACGGTAATAACCACTGATTTCGATATATTTTCAGATTTATATTTTTCTAAAAGTTCTTTCTTTGATAATCTGTTCACATCTTTAATCATCTGAAATAAAAGCCGGTTTAATACAAAATCCGCATTTGCAGAAGCTTTCTTTATCATATCCCGAGTTTTTGATATCGCAGATACATCTTCTTTGGAAAAAACATAATTTGATACCTCACTATCCGCCTCTGTCAATTCCTCTTCACGGATTACCTGTCTGCCGTCAAAAAATACAGTATTAAATAAATCCGCAAAATGCTTATTATCCCGCCAATACACTTTCTCCGCAATATCGGCATTTTTCTTATTTGCCATGGCATTTCTCCCTTCTTTTATACACCATGGCGATACCATTTTTCACTTTATGCCAATTCTTCCATACCCATAACACACACTTTATCTTATTCCCATGACTTCCAGACATCCGGCTGATATCCAACCGTCGCTTTCTTTCCGTTTCTGACAATCGGCGTCCGAAGCACCTGCGGGTGCTCCAGCACCTTTTCATCCTTATCTTCATCTGCAATATACTGCACCAATGCGAGGGCATCCCTGTCCTTACAATCCGGATTCAACATAAATTCCAGACCACCCACCGCCTGTTTCACACTGGCATACTCACCTTTGCTGAGACCTTTTTCCTTCAGATCAATGAATTGAAACTTAATCCCCCGTTCTTTAAAATACCGCTGGGCTTTCTTCGTATCAAAACATTTTTTCGTTCCAAATATCTGTATATTCATCCTGTTTCTCCTATATCCATACGTTTGTACAAACCATTTTCTAAAATCTTTATATCCATTTCATTGCTTTAATGGTATTTTTATTTCTTCATCACAATTCCTTCACAAGTTTTAACTAGAATATAAGCATACCGAACAAACAAAGAAATAGTATTTTCCCCTCTTGAAAAGTCGAAGTTTATGCTTCGGCTTTTTTCTTTTAATCCGCAGGTTTATCACTTACTGACCGTAATATTCCCCCAGCTTCCTTCATCTGCGCCCGAAGTTTTCTTTAACTTAAATATATCATGTTCATTCTTCATTTTCAATAAATCGTCGCTCACAATGTTTCGACAAAAGCCGCATCGAACAGGCCTCTGTAATTTTATCCATCATCGCTTCAAAGGTCATTGTTTCAATCCCCGCCTCAGCCAGTCGTATCCATGTCCTGCTGTCTGAAAATTTTTTTACAGCTTCGAATACCTTTTCCCGAAGTTTTTCGTACGGCATCCTGGTTTCCTGCATATACTGATAGAAAAAATCTTCAGGAGCTTTTATGCCTTATAAAATTATGCTTGATGCCGGACACGGCGGTAATGATCCCGGCGCCGTCTACGGCGGAAGACAGGAAAAGGATGATAATCTCCGTCTGGCTATGGCCGTTGGAAATATTCTCTCGCAGAACGGTATTGATGTTGTTTACACACGCACCGATGATGTCTATCAGTCGCCCATTGAAAAGGCCCGCCTCGCCAATGCCTCCGGCGCCGATTATTTCATTTCCTTTCACCGGAATTCCAGCCCGGAACCCAATCAGTACAGCGGGGTGGAAACACTGGTCTATAACCAGAGCGGACGAAAACTGACAATGGCTCAGAATATCAACAGAGCCCTTGAAAACATCGGATTTAAAAATCTCGGTGTCAAATCCCGGCCCGGTCTTGTTGTCCTCCGGCGCACACGGATGCCCGCTCTGCTCATCGAGACCGGATTTATCAACACCCCCGAAGACAATGAACGCTTTGATGAAAACTTCAATGAAATTGCCCGGGCAATTGCTGATGCCATTCTCACGACCCTGGATATCCATCCGGATTCCACAGGCGCTTCCGTCAGCGCTTCCATCCGCCCTTTCCGGCTGTAAAATCAAAAAAGAATCCTGCTTCGCGGGATTCTCCGCCTGCGGCGGGCCGCTTCAGCGACACAATTCTCTTCCGCCGCAGTGCGATCCTCGCGGAGCGTTTTATTGTATAGGAATTTCTTATACAACAAAAAACGCCTTCGGAAAATCCTCTGCCGGAATTTCCGAAGGCCCTTTGCTCATGCCTTTAATGACTGAATAAATTCTTTGAAATCTTTTTTATGCCATACCACCGGCGTCGGATACAGCGGGTTCGCCTCCCTGGACGCCCACTCAACAATCTGGTCCACATCTGTTTCTTTAATCATTTCCGGATAGAGCGGTATATTCATCTTCACCTTCATATCTTCTATCCAGCGGATAAAGGCCTCGGCTTTTGCCCGAACCGTATCTTCTGAAGGTTCAATGCCGCAGACGTCACATAAATCTGCGAGCTTTGCCCAGGCAGCCGAACCATAGGCCCGCATAACATGGGGCAGCATAATGGACATCGCCAGTCCGTGAGGTGTTCCGTAAATGCCGCCAAGGGTATGACCGATGGCATGTACATAACCGACACAGCCCCGTGTAAAGGCCCGTCCGGCATAAAATGCAGCCTTTTGCATATTCTGTCGTCCCCGGAGATTGGTGCCGTCCAGATAAATTTTGTAAAGATTGTCGTAAATCAGCTTCACGGCCTTTTTACACATATCATTTTCCAGTTTTGTGTTATAGGTGCCGTTGGTATAACATTCAACGGCATGGCAGAGCGCATCCATTCCGGTCGTCGCTGTCACCTGCGGCGGAAGTCCCACCGTCAGTTCCGGATCCAGAACCGCATATTTCGGCATAAGGCTCGGGTCGTTCATTGAAGCCTTATGATGGGTTTTGGAGTCGGTAATCACAGCGGCAACCGTCGTTTCCGAACCGGTACCCGCCGTCGTCGGCACGGCAAAGATCACCGGTATCCGTTTCAGAATCCGGAATAATCCCTGAAGCTGGGTGACCGATCTTTTCGGTCTGGCAATCCGCGCACCGATGCCCTTGGCACAATCCATCGGCGATCCGCCGCCAAAGGCGATCATACAGTCACAGTGATTTTGCCGATACAGTAAAACGCCGTCCTCGATATTGATGTCCGTCGGATTCGGAGCCACACCGTCATAAATAACATAGTTCATGTGAACTTTTTCCATGGCCTCTGTAAGTCCGTCCAGCAGATGCAGTTCTACCAGCATTTTATCCGTAACGATCAGCGCATTGTTAAATTTTTTCTTTTTAATCGCCGCCGGAAGTTTCTTTACACTTCCCGGTCCCTGGAGGATTTTCGGCACGCCCCACGGGATAAAATACATTCCGACCTTCATAACCGCCTGGAACCCACGGCAGGCAGCGCTTCCAATACTTAATTTATTTTCCATATAATATTCCACCTCTCCGCCTCTTCGCATTTCAATGGCACGAATCGGACATGCTTTGGCACATATGCCGCAGCCGATACATTTTTCCGGGTCCAGACAGGCAATCGTATGAATATCGCCGTGATATTTCGGCCCTTCAATTTTCAGACACCCCATCGGACAATTTTCCACACAGACCGAACAGCCCGCACATGTCTTCGGATTAATATAAGGTTTTTCTTTTGCTTTCATCATCAACCACCTCCTGCCGGAGCCAGCAGGGCAACTTCATCGCCCTCACTGAATCGATATCTCCGGCCTGCGGACCTGCCGTTGACGAGAACGACCAGATCCTTCGCCTCTTTTCTCGGAATTCCGGGAATGGCATCCATCAATTCATCCAGGGTCGCCACATCGGTTTCAAAACTGCCGATGCCGGCTTTCAGCCGGGCGACTCCGAATATTTTTACATGAATCTTCACAGGCCTCACCCTTCCATTTCTGTCTTTGTCACAATTTTTAATTTTTTAAGCAGCGCCCTGGTCGGAAGACCATTGGCATCCCATCCCCGGGCATGGTAATAGACCTTCTTTAACTTTTCCAGAGGCACCCTGGAGTCCGGATTTTTCGGGTCCTGCAAAATCTTCGTCAGCTTCTTTGGCAGCGCATCTTTATTGGCATCAACACCGAAACGCCGGTTGACCTCCCGCTCCAGGTTATAGCCCCGCTCACCACAGCGGATATAATCACCAAAGGTCATTTTCATGCCGGTCGTATACTCAAAGCCCTTTGTATGATGAAAAACAGGCAGATGGAAACAGGCAATCTCCGGATATTTATTGATAATACGCACTACCGGGCCGCAGTAAGGAAGAACCTTATTGACGAGCTTTGTATACCAGCTGTTCGGATGTTTCATCAGCGGTGACGGGAAAAAGGCGTAGCTTGTAAACAGGCACTGTCCCGCCGCCGAAATCATTTCCATAAGGTCCTGGAACAGCATGGTCAGGTCGGCCTTTCCGTGGTAGGTTGTCTGGTTCACCGACAGGCCCAGCCCCTCCAGAATGACAAGATAGCCGCCGTTGAGGTGACATCCACCCCGGTTGCTGGTCGCATAGCCAAGCCCCAGGCCCACGGCCTTTCTCGGTTCATAGGCCGCCAGCTCCATGCCTTTGGCATGGATCGCAAAATCTTTGCCGCCGTATTTTTCCGACAGCCGCCTGCTTCCCAGAGCCAGTTCATCACCGATTCCCCTCCGGTAAGCAATATCTTCAAATAATGCGGAAATGCCTTTCGTCTCCGAAAACTTCAGTCCGTTATCCCAGATGCCTTTTTCATTGGCCTCCATGGCGTAGGAAATGGTGTTGGCACAGGAAATGGTATCCATTCCAAGTTCGTCCAGCTCATAATTCCATTTAAAAATGGATTCCAGATCATTATTTAAAATACCGCCGCCCAGTAAAACGAGGGTTTCCAGCTCCGGTCCCTTCACCTGCCGCCCATTGACTTCGACGGTACGGGCGCAGCGGATCGGACATGTCAGACAGCCTTTATTGACGATATTGTATTTTTCGGCAATGGCTTCGCCGCTGACTTTTTCAAAATCCTCATACTGACCATAGGTATAGTTTTTGGTGGATAGAATGTGTTTCATCTGCATGGCGCTGACAAGTCCCGCCGTCCCCAGTTTCGGAAGCTGGCTTCCGGTCAGCGGATGTTTTCTCAGATATCTGAACCACTTCTGGGTGTGCTTCACCATTCTTTCTTTGTCATAGATAGGAACTTCTTTATTTCCACTGGCACAGACCGCTTTTAAATTCATCCATCCCATCACGGCGCCGGTACCGCCCCGGCCGAAAACCCGTTCATTGGAAACAATACAGGAATACAGAACCTGATTTTCCCCCGCCGGGCCGATGCAGATTTTTCCGTTTTTCCGGACACGGCCGTTTCCCAGCCGCAGCGCATCATCCAGCATTTCCTGGGTTTTTGATGTTTTCATCCCCCAGAGCCCGGATGCATCGTGAAATTTTACAGTGTCATTTTGAATCTCAATCCAGGTCGGTTTCTCACACTGTCCGGTCAGGATCAGCCCATCCAATCCTGCCTTTTTCAGGTAATAGCCGAAATTGCCGCCGCAGTTCGAGGATGTGAGATACCCGGTCTGGGGCGACAGGGTCGATATATTGAACCGGCTGGAACTCGGCGCTCCCGAGCCGGTCAGCGGCCCCGTTGTAATGACCAGAAGATTTTCTTTTGAAAAAGCCTGTTCCGTTCCCTTCAGATGATCTCCGAGAATCTTCGCCGCCATCGTCTTCCCGCCGATAAATAATTCCCGTTCTTCATCCGAAAAGGGATATTCCGAAGCTTCCTGAACCGTTAAATCAATTTTCAGGACCTTCCCCATATAGCCTCCGTATTTTGTTGACATCAACCTCACCTCTTTTAATGCTTCTGCATATCTGTAAAGGAAAAATCCCCCTTCCACAAATCCGCAAAGAGAACTCTGTGCCGAAGTATATTTTCACTTTCTATTGCTATTTTAATGACCGCGTTCACCTGAAGGGATGCGATCACATTTACCGTTGTCACCATCGCCGATACCTGCTGATCCTTCTTTGTCCGGTAAAGCATGGACAGCAGCCCATCCCCCGGATAGACAACTGCCACCTGGCCATACCAGCCTTCCACCGCGCCATGGACCAGAGGAATCCCAAGTTCTTCCGCCAGCTTTTCCAGACAGAGCTTTGACGGGATATCATCCACACAGTCCAGCAGAATATCCGCATCGCCAATCAGCGCTTTGCCGTTGGCCTCATTCAGACGCTCGGAATGTACCGTGATCTGAGCCTCCGGCCGGATATCCTTAAGCCCTTTTTCCAGCACATTGACCTTTAGCTGATTCATCGTCGAATTCGCCGCATAGAGCTGACGGTTAAAGTTACTTTCATCCATGATATCACTGTCAATCAAAGTGATCTGCTCAAAACCGCTCCGCACCAGCTCATGGGCCGCCATCTGGCCCAATGCCCCGGTGCCGACAACTGCCACCTTCCTGCGGCTGATTTTTTCCGCCTGTTCTTCCGTTAAAAATTCCAGATTTTTTTGAAACATTTTTTGGCCTCCTTACAGATATATCAAATTTCCTGTTTCCTCGCAGCTATATCCGCCCAGGGCCTCTAATTTCGCCTTAAAGGCATCGCTCCTTAAAATCTTCAGGAATTCCTGAACAAATGGCAGTTCCAGATAAGATGCATAGGTCACAAAGTCATATTCTTCAAAAGTCACATCGATAAAATCCAGTCCCAGAGCTCTGGCACAGGAATAAATCCCCATTCCCACATCCGCATTATCCTTCTGGACAGCAACCGCAACGCTCATATGGGTCGCCGCCTCGTGTTCATAGCCCCGGATATTCTTTGTGGGAATTCCTTCTTTTTTCAAAAGATAATCGAAAAGCACCCGGGTTCCCGCTCCTCTCTGGCGATTGATGTACCGGACTTCCGGCGTGATATCTGAAATATTTCCAATCGACAGCGGATTCCCCGGCTTTACGATCCACCCCTGACGGCGCCGGACGCCTTTGATAATGACCATCTTTTCATCAGGAAACATTTCCTGCGTAATGGTCCGGTTATAGCTGCCATCCTTTTCATCCAGCAAATGGGTCGGCGCCAGATGAGCTTCCTTCTTTTTCAGGGCGATCAGGCCCGAAAGAGAACCTACATGGGTGGAAGACAGGCACATGTCCTTCGTCTCTTCCATCATCCGATCATTTATCACATCCAAAATCAAATCATGGCTTCCGATGAGCACCAAAGTCTTTCCGATCTGTTCCATATCCCTGACCAGTTCGACCAACACCGTTTCATGGGCGGCGATCCCCTCCCGGTTCTGTGGAATAACACAGAAGCCATCGGCTCTTACCAGAGACATAGATGCTCCGGCGCCCCGCTCCAGCGGCGACGCGATCAGTTCCCCTTCCACAATGCCCAGCTTCACCCGGACATATTCTTCATATTTCAGGCCGGACATCAACGTTTTGGAAAGCTTCGCCGGAACCCGCTTTGGCGGCCGGGCATTTTGCTGAATAAAAAGATGCATCACCGGAACGACAAACTCCACAAAGGTCAGATAGGCGGATACGGGATAGCCCGGGAGGCCAATGACCGGCTTCCCCTGTACTTTTCCCAGAATCACCGGTTTTCCCGGCTTGATCGCCACACCATGGGTCAGCACTTCACCCAGATCCCGGATGGCATGTACCGTGTAATCGTCCCTTCCGGCGCTGGATCCCGCATTGATAATAACAATATCACAGTCCTGCACAGCATCGGAAACAACCGACCGGATTTTCACCGGATCATCCTTAATGATCGGATATCGTCGGCCGACACCGTGATTCTCCGTCACCAGATTCTGAAACATCCATGAATTCGTTTCAATGATCCTGCCATCCTCCGGCGTTTCTCTGTAATCGATCATCTCATCTCCCGTAGGGATAATGCCGACAACCGGCCGTTTAATCACCGGAATTTCATGGATTCCTGCGGAAATCAGTACTGAAATATCAATGGCCCGGATTTCGTGACGGGAAGGCAGTACCATTTCCTGTGTGACAATATCCTCACCAATGGCGCGCACATGGGCAAAGGGATGGGTTGGCGCAATAATCCGAAAGCCGCCTTCAGCCTCGATCAGATCCTCCGCCATAATGACCGCATCATAGGGCGGCCGGATCATATCGCCCGTATCCACTTCCAGATAATCCTTCTCCGGCGCCAGCAGCACCGGACAGTCCTCCGAAGCATTTTTCGTATGGGAACTGATGACCGCAATGCCGTCCATGGCGCAGGAATTATAGGAAGGGCTGGAATAACGGGCATAAGATGCCTCCGCTGTGATTCGCCCCAGACTTTCCGTCACCGGAATCCACTCTTTTTTCGGAGAAATATCTTCAAAAGCGCTTAAAAAGTTTTGAAGCGCCGTTTCTTTGTCCTGAACATTTAAGTATAAATTTCGTTTCATAACCACACCTCGACCCGGACTCTTTCACCCTTTTTCAGTCCTTCTTTGTTTCTTGGAATCATCACATAGCCGTCGGCTTTACTAAGGGCCGAAATACTTCCCGATTTTGCGTATACCGGAAGGGCGCCATAATCCGTTTCGCCGCAGACCAGACGCACCGGAAGACAGGCAGCCCGCCCCTGATTGCTGGAAACATTTTCCTGCATCACGGCAAAATAAGGTTTCGGCGCAGCAATTCCCGCCTTCTGCCGATACCAGTCAAGAATAAGCAGGCGGAACATGAGCAGCGCCGCCATCGGATGCCCCGGCAGTCCGGCGATAATGACCCGGCGTTCCCGTTCCACGGATAAAATCGTCGGTTTTCCGGGTTTCACGGAAATGCCATGGGTAAAAACGTTCTGTGTCACCCTTTCAAGCACCGATTTAGTATAATCCCGGCTGCCTTTGGAGCTGCCGCCCGACAAAAGAACAATATCGCTTTCCGCCGCCGCCTTCGAAACGGCTTCGAAAATCATCGTCTCATCATCGGGAACACGGATTTTTTTCCGAACCCGAAAGCCATTGCTCACAGCCTCGGCTGCCAGCGCATAGGCATTAATATCCCGTATTTTAGAACCGGACAGAGGTTCATCAATATCTGCCAGTTCATTTCCTGTTGAAATGACCGTCAGCTCCGGCGGAGCCAGTACCTTCACTTCCGTAATCCCAAGCGCCGCCATCATTCCGATATCCCGGGCGCTGATTTTCCGGCCCCTGGGAATCAGGCTTTCGCCGGCTTTGATATCTTCACCGATCTGAATGATATTTTCCCCTTCACTGACCGCCCGGTAAGCGACGATTTTGTCCGCCGCATAACTTTCCGTATATTCCACCATCAGGACTGCCGTCGCCTGTTCCGGAATCATCGATCCTGTCTGTACGAGAACCGCCTCTCCGGGATGCACGCCAGTCTCTGCTCTTTTTTCAATATCCACATGACCGGACACCCGGAAAAAAATGGGATTGGCGTCTCCGGCCCCATAGGTTTCCCCGGCAATCACCGCATAACCATCCACGGTTGAACGCCGGAAGGGCGGTACGTTTTCTCCGGCAGTCACATCTTCTCCGCAGATGCACCCCAGAGAATCCGCACAGGATACCGCATATGTCCTGAGTTTAAAATCCGCTGTCTGTAATTTCAGCTTTTCTCTCGCTTCCTCCAGCGTATCCGTATGTAACAATTCCATCTTAAACCACCAGCTCTCCTCTGATAAATTTTTCCGTTTCCGGCTGCGACGGATGATTAAAAAACCGATCTGCATCCCCGCTTTCAACCACATTTCCCCGGTTCAGTAAAACAACATAATCCGCCAGCCGTTTTGCCTGGGCCAGATTATGGGTGACGAGGATCATCGTCATTTTCTTTTCCCTGTTCTGTTTTTTAAGAAGCTTTTCCATTTCACCGGTCGTATAGGGATCAATGCTCGCACTGGGTTCATCCAGAAGGAGCAGAGCCGGCTCAAAGGACAGGGCCCGGGCCAGAGCCACTTTCTGCATTTCCCCGAGAGAGAGCTGGTTCGCCCGCTTCGACAGCAGCGGCTGCAGATTCAGTTCCTCTGCCAGCGTCTCCACCCGCTGCCGGACAGTTTCCGCCGGCGCTTTTCTCAGTTTCAGCGGCCAGGCGATATTTTCCCGGACACCGGAAGAAATCAGATAGGGTTCCTGAAAAACAAGGGTCATCCTCCGGGCCGGAACCCGCTCTTTCCCATCATAAAAAATTTCCCCGCTGTCCTTTTCAATCAGTCCGGCGATTAAATTCAGCAGCGTCGATTTTCCCGCGCCATTGGGTCCGACCACCGCCGTCACTGCATTTTCCGGAAAGACCAGATGCCGCAGATCCAGCACCGGTATCCCGTTATAAGATTTTTTCAGATTTTTAATCTCTATTTTCATGTCTCATGACTCTTTTCCTTCTGGAAATGATAAAGCACCGAATTCATCGCAAAAGAAATCAGCAGTAAAAGGATTCCGACGGCCACCGCCCTTTCGAATTCCCCCATCCCCTTCAACTGGGAAATATAGGTCGTCATCACCCGGGTCTTCCCTTCGATATTTCCGCCGACGATCATGACGGCGCCGACTTCGGATATGGCCCGTGAAAAACCGGAAACAAGGGCCGTAATCAGGCCGAACCGGAGTTCAAAAATAAATAACCTCAGCGTCTGGGGGCCATCTGCTCCCAGCGTTTTTGCCAGCATCTGAATCCTTTTTTGTTTTTCTCTGGCCGCATCCATCGTCAGGCCCAGAATAATCGGCAGAATCAGCAGGGTCTGAGCCACGATCATGACCGTCACCGTGTAATTCAGCTTCAGGCTTCCCAGAGGCCCCCGCCGCATGAAAATAATATAGACGACCAGACCACAGAGCACCGGCGGCATCCCCATCAGCGTATAAATGAGCCGCATCAGAAAATGCTTCAGAACAAACCGGTGCTTCGCCATCCAGATTCCCAGAGGAATCCCCGCCGATCCTGCGATTAAAAGAGACACCAGCGACACTCTCAGTGACAGAAAGACAACTTCAAACACTTCCCTGTCCCGTGAAAATATCAGCCGGAACGCTTCCTCTATGCCTTCAATGATAATATCCATGCTTCATTTCAGTCCTTATTCTGCATTTGGCGTAAACAGCGGTTTGCCGTACTTTTCCACGCCGTATTCACCGATCCGTTTCTGAGTTTCTTCCGAAACAATCCAGTTCTGGAACGCCTTTGCGCCTTCGTGGTTTATATTTTCATTTTTATCTGGATTGACACAGATCACACCGTACTGATTATATAAAATACCGCTTTCATCCTTCTCACAGACGATCCTCAAGTCTCCGTTCTGGCCGAGATTCAGCCATGTAGCCCTGTCGGATAATGTATAAGCCAGTTTTTCGTTGGTCATCTCGAGCACGGCACCCATGCCGGCGCCGGCCTTCACGTACCAGTCGCCCTCCGGCGTAATGCCGCATTTTTCCCAGATTGCCAGTTCTTTTTTATGGGTTCCCGATTCATCGCTCCGTGAAATAAACATGGCTTTCTTTTCGCTGAGGGTCCGGAAAGATTTCAGCGCATCGTTATAGGAATCCGTGCTCAGTCCCGCCAGGTCTTCCTTCGGTCCGACGATCACATAGTCGTTATACATAACATCTTTTCTTCCGTCTTCATCGGCATGTCCGCCTTCAACAAAGGCTTTTTCCGCTGCCGGAGAATGTACGAGCAGCACATCGGCTTCCCCGTTTTCGCCCATCTTCATGGCCTCACCGGAACCGACAGAAACAACGCTGACACGATATCTCGTTTCTTCTTCAAAGGCCGGAAGGATTTCATCCAGCAGTCCGCTGTCCTTTGTACTGGTCGTCGTTGCAAGAATGAGCTCTCCGTTTTCCGAAGCCACCTTTCCTTCCGTCTCTTTAACCGTTTCCGTCTTCGCCGGCTCTGTCCCGGATTTCTGACAGGCAGTAAGGACAAGCATACATGCACATAATAGATAAACCATAATTTTTTTCATTTTCATATCTCCTCCATCTGGCGCTCTGAGCGTCTATCGTTAGGTCTATTATACTAAAATCATGGCAAATAGTATAGTCAATTTCCATTTGAATATAAAATAAACACAACTTTTATTTCCCCTCTTGACATAAGTGTTATAATAAAACTGTAGCAAAGAAAATGTATACTTAACAAAACCTGTTTGTTCATTCAAATTTGAAGGCTGCTAAGCAATTTAGATTTTGGAGGAAAAGACAAATGACTACTTTAAAAGCTGAAAAAAGAACCCTGGACATCAAAGCAAAGAAATTAAGAAGAGAAGGTTATGTGACTGGTAATGTCTTCGGTCGGGAGATGAAAGCATCGATTCCGGTCAAGATGGAAAAAGCCGCTGCCGAACGACTTCTTAAAACCTGCCGTAAAGGAAGCCAGCTCATGCTGGATCTGGAAGGTGAAACCCTTGATGTTTTAATTAAAGATATTGAATTTAACCCGGTAAAGGGTCAGATTGATGAAATCGATTTTCAGGCACTGGTAAGCAATGAAAAAGTACATTCCGTTGCGGAAGTTTATCTTCTGAACCACGATAAGGTTGCTGTCGGCGTTGTCCAGCAGAAACTGCATGAAATCGCATTCAAAGCCCTTCCATCCGCATTGGTTGAAAAGGTTGAAATCGATGTGGGCAATATGAAAGTGGGCGATACGATTAAAGTCCGCGACCTGGCTATCGCCAAAGATAAGGATGTCGATCTGATGACCGACCTGGATGCCGATGTCGTTACCGTTTTTGAAGTTCATGCCGCTCCGGCAGAAGCAAGTGAAGAAACCGAAGAAAAAGCGGAAGCCTGATCGGTTCATAAAATAGTTTCGGGGACGTCTCTGTGTTTCAGAGGCGTCCCCGATTTTCTATTTTCGGCACAAAACCGTTTTTCTGGCCGCTTATTTTCTTCTGTCCACTCCTGCCGTTCTGCAATATGCCGCCTTGTCGATGTACATCCGGTTTTCGGCTTCATTAACAAGACCTTCTATTTCCGAACCCTTCAAACACTTTTTCCATACGGTTCCCACCGCAGAAGTCACCTGCCGTTCCTGCATGGTCTGCCGGAGCAGTCCGACCTTTTCCGCCAGCAGCTCTTCGTCAATCTGCGGACAGAGAATGAGGAACTCATCTCCGCCGATACGAAACATTCCATAGCCTCTGAAAACTTTTTTCAGACATTCGCCGCTGCGGACCAAAAGAGCGTCGCCGGCTGTGTGTCCCTCCCGGTCATTCAGATTTTTCAGTCCCGTAATATCGCAATAGACAATACCTATATCCTGATTATCCTGAAATTCCCGGATATAAGCGCTCATAGCATAGCGGTTTCCAAGCTTCGTCAACTGGTCCCGATAGCCCATGTCTCTGAGTTCCCGCATCAGCCGCCTTCTGTCGATCGCCGCAACAATAAAATGGGCCACGGTCTCAAGCATATTTGAAACATACTCCAGGGAGCTTTCGGAAGGATTATCAATACCGTAAAACCCGATAATATGTTTGCCCTCATAGAGCGGAAACACGACCAAAGACCGGATATTCTGAGGCCTTAAAATCGCATACTGCACCGGATAAACATCTCGGATCTCCTCGATATCCTCGATCATGATATTTTTCTTTTCTTTAAATACCTCGTACCAGGTTCTGCATACCTCCGGAGGCAGATTCTGAAGGTTTTTCTTCTCCGCTGTTACGCCGTTCGCCACCCATTCATAGGTGTTATCATCCCCGCCCCGTTCGTTTCTTTCGACGACATAGGTCCGGTCCCCATTCAGCGCCTTTCCGAGATACTCCAGAATCACTTCGATACACTCATCCGGCGTTGATCTCTGAAGCGCCAGACGGTAGCCTTCATTGGCCAGCTTTTCCAGCTTTTGATAATCATCGTGCATCTCATTTTTCCGGTTCTGATCCGATATGTCAATGGCAATCTCGATCCGATACCGCTTTCCGTTTTCTTCTGTCATGGAATCCTTCAGCATAAAAAATCGGTTCAAAATCGGATTATAATACTGCCACTCCACGAATTCATCCGGTTTTAATTTATAATTCGTGCAGATCTTACATGGCTCTGAATTATTCTGAAAAACTTCATAACACTTCCGCCCCGCAAAGCTTTCCATCGGAAATCCCCCATATAATTCCCTCTGCCTTTTATTCATATAAATAATTTCATAATTGTCCATATCAGCTATATAGACAATTTCGTCCATATTTTCAAAAAAACGTTTAATCTGCTCCATATTTCACCCACTTTGTCCTGTGAACACTGCAATACCCATCTGTTTATTATTATAACATTTCAGAGCATCAAAATCACTACATCCTATGACATTCTATCGCATATAATGTAACTCCGCGTTCAGTCTCTGTTTTTGATTTTACAGACCGACTGGGTCATGGTTCCCATCGGGCAGAAGCTGCACCAGGTTCTCGGCCGGTAGAGCGCCATAACGATGAGCCCGATCAACATCGATGTGAGCATCAGACTGTAAAATCCGAAGCTGAATTTTGCCACCCAGTCGGTCACGGTTCCGGCACTGTAAGCCCAGCCCCAAGGCACTTTAAATGTCCAGAAGAGCTGAATCGCTTCTGTCAGAGACGATGCTCCGGCAGCGACCAGACAGGTTTGGAAAATGATGTTTCCGAACATCACCAGAAAAAATACGAGAAACCCATAACGAAAGCCCTTCGACGCCATCCATTTCGGCGCTTTTTTATTGCGTGAGCACTTCCATTTTCCGCCGATTTGAGTAAAAAGCTGGCCACGGCCGCATAAATTGTTGCAGAACCATTTGTTGCCGCCGATCACCGCGATAAGCACCGGCACAAGAAAATCAATCATACCGAGCCATGCGAAAAGAATATTAAAGAATCCCAGGAAAAAATAGAGGATGGACCAGATCCATAAATAATCATACCAGTGTTTTTTCTTCATACTTCTTCCCTCGCTCTCACCTGAATACAGTCTGCCGGACAGACACGGCTGCATTTGCCGCAGCCAATGCACTGTTCCCGATCAATAAGTGCATAACAGCCCTTCCATATCTGAACCGCATCCTTCGGACATTCCTTCATACAGGCCCCGCAGGCTGCACAGCGTTTCTGATCCGCCTGTGCATATTTTTTTGATAACATCTTTAACCCTCCTGATTGACGGATTGCCACTGCAGCGCCGTCTGTTAAAATTTCGGATTTTATTTTACCATAAAATTGCGGACCTGTATGTGACAGAATCACAGAAAGCGCACCGAAAAAAAGCCCTGACAGAGCTTTTTCGCTCCGTCAGGACTGTATATCATCTTTATAAACTATAAGTCATCCCTTTGGTATCTTGTGCATTAAATTAATAGCTCTTTCGGACTCACTCATCGGCGGCTCTTCTTTTTTCGATTAAAGACCACAATACAGATCAACCCTGTCATACTTGCACCCAATAGTATAAACCAAAGAAGTATATGGCTTTCGTCTCCCGTTCGCGGAGTTTCCGAGCTGCTCACCTCTTTTGCGATTGTCTCCGTGCGGAGCACTTTACCACAAACGGTGCAGGAATAGGTTCTTTCACCCGCCTCAGTGGTAGTGGAGGCTTTCGTCACAATCCCATTATTGCTGATGTGTGCCCCTTCGTCAGATTTTTCTCCGCAGGAACACTCATGCCAATGATTCTTCTCATCGAATTTCCATTCGGTTCCAAAGTCATGCTTATGTCCGGGCTCCAATTTTTCAATCGTCTCTGTGTAGAGCACTTTACCGCAAATGGTACAGGAATAGGTTCTTTCGCCCGCCTCGGCGGTGGTTGGCTCTTTCGTCACAACCCCATTATCGCTGATGTGTGCCCCTTCGTCAGATTTTTCTCCGCAGGAACACTCATGCCAATGA
>ERZ1673697.232-NODE-232-length-93669-cov-15.171481_pt1 | contig 93669 bp, 76 predicted proteins | sample MGYA00580227_ERZ1673697 | MGnify/ENA primary metagenome ERZ1673697 (study PRJEB41218, sample SAMN15661759) | gut metagenome | host: Homo sapiens | place: Canada: London | collected 2015-08-20/2019-03-30 | study: EMG produced TPA metagenomics assembly of... | reverse complement strand
TTATGCAATCAGAGAAATTCGAGCTTACCAACCAGAATAAATGGAAAGATTTCAATATAAAACTGGCAAAGGCAATGACTGTCAGTTACGAGCAACTACTAAAAGATTATCTGGATTCTCCTTCTGAATCTTATGAACAGGAATATCCTGAATTTCCCCTAATCAAAAGGTATTTGAAGGAATCTGAAATGAATACTCTTAGATGGAACAGGGAGAATATGCTAAAAGCTGTAGAGGACAAGAGGTTGGTTGATAAGGTCTTACTGGCTATATATCAGCCTGGCTTTATCAGCAATCAGAACTTGAAAGGCAAGTTGAAGGATGAATTTGATAGATTGGGAATCAAGTTATCTCCTAAAGCTACCCTGATAGAGGATTGCACCCTTTACAATGTAGAGAAGGCAAGCAGGAAGATGGATGGGAAAACTGTCAGTGGCTATGAACTTGGCAAGATGGTATTTACCTTTGAATAAGAATCTATCACATAGAGTAATAATAAAGCTCCAGACCGTTAATATGGTCTGGGGCTTTTTTTAGTGTCTAATATGGTGGTAACTCAAATTAGTTAGTTTAGCTTTCATTGCTAGATATGTTGTTTAATGTTTTTGGGCTAATGTTTCAAATAAAGTATTACATTTGCATAATTAATAATCACTACCTATGGAAGAAGAAAAGAAAAAATGTTTTGTGATAATGCCAATTAGCGATGCTGATGGTTATGAGAAAGGGCATTTTACCAGAGTATATGAACACTTAATCAAACCAGCTGTTATAGAAGCAGGTTTTGAACCAGTTCGAGCAGATGATACATCTAAAGCTAATTTCATTGTAGTGGACATATTACAACAGATACTTAAATGCGACATAGCTATATGTGATTTAAGTTCTAGAAATCCGAATGTTTTCTATGAATTAGGTATCAGACAAGCCTTTAATCTTAGAACCATCCTCATTAAGGATAATAGGACAGCTATGCCATTTGATATATCTGGTATCAGAACATTACCATATAATGAAAGTCTCAGAATAGATGAGGTGAAGAAAACTATACCAGAGATGGCTAAATGTATTAAAGATACTTACGAAGCGGACATTAAAGAAGTTAACTCTTTGTTACAACTATTATCAATAGAGAAGCCTGCCACTCTACCTGCTAAAGTAACCCTCTCTCAAGATTCTAACATGATTCTAACCGCTATTAATAATTTAAGTAAAAAGGTTAATATATTAAGTAGAGAATATAATTCAGACCTTGAAAACATAATAGATGGGCAATTTATTACTTTACCAGATGGGAAAATGATTACCTATGGTACAGATTTGTATTATGATAATAATTTTCTTGGCAAATTCATAAGTAAAGATGATGATTACATAATGGTAAAACGTAAAGATGGAAATAGCTATCAAATACTAAAATATAGATTAAATGATGATTTGTTAAATAAACTGTCCACCTCTGGTATTGGTGCTACATTTTTACCTTTTTAGGTTTTGATAAAGGTTTAGCATGCCCATTATACACAGACATTAAGTTACTAAAATTAGATACTTTCATATTAATATCTTTACCTGTTATAATTTGCTTTCAGAATTAGCTCAGTTGGATTCTTTTTTACTTCTATAAATGGAACTTGTGAAAGTATTAACACAACTCCAGAAGAAGCCCTACCCACATAGTTCTGGTTAATTTCATCACGGGTTATATGTCCTTCTTTTAATAATGTATTGATGGTTTGCTTGAAAATCTCAATCTTAATAGTTCCTGTCCTTCCTGTAGAGGTTATCCTTGTTATTTTAGCCCAATCCACATCTAATATTTTATTCTCTAATCTATCACATTTAATGGTCTTGCCTTTTAATGGCATTATGTATTTATCCCATATATAATCAAACGAGTAAATATCTGTGGAATTATTTGTAATAGATGGAGTTGCTCTATTGTAGTTAATTGACTTTACTAACTCTTCATTAGAAAAAAAATATAGAATTTCAATATTTAATTTTTCCGCTACTTGAATCGCATCTGGTAATACTTCTCCATTAGTCACAAGAATCGCCTTAGTACAATCGAAATAATCTTTGGCACCATGTAATTCCATTATCATCTGGCGATTAACTTTACGAGTAGATGCTCCATACATTTTAGCTTGAATAGCTAACATCTCTTCTCCTTTAACAGCAAATACATCTATGCCGTAATCTCCACTACAAGCAGTACAATTCGTCTTATAACCTTGTTTACGAAAATATAAACATATTAGTTCTTCATAATCTCTAGGTGTCATATCTCTTGTCTTTGGGGTTTTATTATCTATATATCTATTTACAAATATAGGAATTATCTACAAAAGTTGAAAGATAGATATGATAAAATATAGGTACTTAAAATCATACCCCTCCCCATTGGATTAAGGAAGTGTTTCCCTGTAAGGTTTAGACTTACATAGGCTGAAATTATTAATTACAGAAGAATGGATAACACAGAAATACAAATGTGATGTATGTCTCAAGCTCTAATTTCATGTTACTCCTTAACACCCCATACCAATAAGTGAATAAAATGAATGCTACTGCATGAATTACTTCCCGCTCTCAAACGTATGTTTCTGTAGAATTATCTATCTGCCTAATATGGTTGATATAATGTATAACTACATAATTACATATTTATAAGGGTATGGAAGTGCTGACATGTAAAGCTGACATCTTATTCACTGATTATTAATTCTAAATTACAGATTATGGGGAATATCAAAGCATTTCTAACTCTGGCTACGATAATATTCGTACCGCTTATCATTGCACCGCAATACTTCATTGCAATATTCATTGTAATACTGGTTTGCCTCGCATTCAGACAGAGGAAGTTCTAACAGAATAGTATTAACTTAATTATTACAGATTATGGAAGCATTAGAAATCATGCCAGTTATGGCACAGCGAAGAACGTTAAACTTGGGTGAATATGCAGAAGACGCAACATTGGTAATGGAAGAACAACCCATTATCAGAGAGAAGCGTCCTCTATTCATTGAAGCTAACACCATTGAAGCAACCTTGCAGCATTTGAAGAATGACTGTATCATTCCAGTATTCGCCAAGGACAATGAAGCTACATTATCACATGTTTCATTCATTGAAACGGTACAGGATGCAGCTAATACGTTCTTTAAAGGTGAACAGATTGAGATACCAGATATTAGGGTATCTCATGTTATCAAAGGTAGAATACCGGAAGCAATTCACAAGTCAGCCAGTCAGTTATTAGAGAGTGACAAGACTATCTATTACGAAAGATGTGCCTTTGTGATTGAAATCCCTACTATTTACGAGACAGTGAACGGTAACAAGTTAACCCTTACCATAGGTGGGGTTAGGGCTTATAACCATACTAACTTGTACAGTAAGAAGACCGCAGAACGGTTTAAGGTATTCATAGGCTTCATTTGTAATGTCTGCACTAATTTATGTGTATCAACAGACGGTTATCTTACTTGTTTGGAAGTAACCAATACCAACGAATTATATCGTGCCGTATTGGAGATATTCAACAGGTATGACCCAGCCAAGCACATACACTTGATGCAGGCACTTGGCAATACCAGTATGACAGAACATCAATTCTGCCAGTTACTTGGGAGAATGCGACTTTATCAGTCATTACCTCAAAGCTATCAAAAACCATTACCCAGAATGCTATTGACAGACACACAGATTAACAGTGTGGCTAAGGCATATATAAGTGATGAGAACTTTGGAAGCTTGGGGAATGACTTATCTATGTGGAAGTTCTATAACTTGCTCACAGGTGCAAATAAGAGCAGTTACATAGACAGTTTTTTAGATAGAGCCTATAATGCTACAGAATTGGCTACGGGTATATGTTCAGCCTTACATGGGGATGATAAATACCAGTGGTTTCTATCTTAGTGGTACTTGAGAACATAGTAAATTACTAAATACTCAAATTTAAGGATTATGCTAAAAACTCTATTCTGTTTTATTGCGGTAATTATCGCATTCTTCATTGCAATGCTATTACACCCTATTATAATAGTGGGGTATATTGGACTGGTTATCTATAGTCTTATTAAAAGCTAAAGACGGACATGTCAATCTGGGAGGGCATCTGTATAATACCGTACAGGTGTCCTCTTATTATTTATAAACCTTTAAATTACAGAAATATGGAATTACAGTACAGCCGTGAATATAAGGCGGCACAAGAACTTGAAAGAGCTTTGAATGATTATGGTTGGAATCCCAAGAGATTCGCAGAGAGTACAAGGTATTATCACCGTACATTACAACAGGAATTAATGAGAACCATTGTGGCAATCATTCAAATGGTTGGTGATGAGAACTACGGTACAGACCTTAGAAACCAAGCGTCACACAAACTATGTAAGCGGATAATTGACAGTGGCGCATTGGATGAAACTTATCTGCCATTTATATAGGCTGCATGGAATAAGGACATCATTAACTTGGTGTCCCTATTCTATAATATTCACTTTTTCTATTAGTGAATGTTTAACTAATAATCAGTTAGTTAGATATTCCAGATTAAAATTAATATTCACTTTTATTTGTTTGACTATAAAACAGAATGTTATGAGCCTTAAATATTCAACTACAACAGCAGATTATCTTCAATGGGGAGAAGCTATGAACTTGATAAGAAAGCTGGCAAAGGATAATAATTATAATATGTCGCTTCTTGTTGCAATTGGTTGTTTTTCTGGTTTAAGAATATCAGATATTCTTGCCCTACGCTGGAATCAGATATTGAATACAGAAGAATTTACCATTACTGAGATTAAAACAGGAAAACAGAGAACCATTAGGATAAACCCGCAGTTACAGCAACACATTAAAGAATGCTACAAGCATATCAACCCTGTTGGCATCAATGCACCTATTCTTATAAGCCAGAAAGGAACAGTCTTCACTATTCAAAGGATAAATGTACTACTTAAAGAGATTAAGAAGAAGTACAGGCTAAAAGTTAACAACTTTAGTTGCCATTCGCTTAGAAAGACATTTGGCAGGGAAGTATATAATATGAATAGTGATAATGCAGAACTGGCATTAGTTAAGTTGATGGAATTATTCAATCATAGTTCAGTTGCCATTACTAAAAGGTATCTGGGACTTAGACAGGAAGAAATACTACAAACTTATGACTGCCTTAGTTTTTAACACACAAATTTAGTTGCAGATACAAATGTCTTTCGTTATCTTTGTGCCAATCCTAGTAATAGGAGAACATATTATTAACGAAAGGCATTTTGCATTGTTCTTGTTCCCTAATTTCGCCAAAATTAACAACCACAAGAACGTGCACAATGCCCATGCTAGTGTTATATACCTATCTGTTGATAGTCTATATATCGTTTGGCATGGGCAACTATTGTGTATTTGTGGTTGGAGTGTTTGGCGACACTTGGGAACAGATATGCGAATAGTTCCCATGCCTTTTTTTGTATGTAGAACTAGTGTCTATTGGGAACAAGATACATAAATAATGTAAGCAATGGAACATACAAATTTACATTTATCCCTTACCTTAGAACTACTTTATTCAGTAGGTAGAATGTTAAATTCCTTACAGAATCAGCGATTAGGTATTTTTATCTAAATTTCTTTGTTGGAAAATGAAGATTAATTAATATCTTTGGGCAAACAATACAAGCATTGTAACAACCTTGCAAGGATGGGTTATTTCAATTCTCTAATGCTTAGAATACTATGTAGAACAACTTCTGTAGGAGGATTTGGAAGTCTAATTTAACAATTTAAGAAACAGATATATCTTTACCTATTTACAACTCATTCTACTGTAGTATGATGAAATGGGAATCACTAAATAATAACATTAACTATTAAATAGAGAATTTATGAAGAAAATTTTAATGACTACGCTCATATTTTGCATCAGTACATTTATATATGGGCAACAAAGCGTGAATATTACAAAGTCAAAAGTTTCATATGATGCAAATTTTAACCCAATAGTAACAACTACAATAAGTAACAATACAAATAAAAAAGTAACGAATATTGTCTTGTGCTTTTCCTTTACGTTTGCCAATAACGACATGTTTCAAGAGATTAATAAAAATGCTCTCAATACTCAGTATGTAAATATTAATAAAAAAATCGAGATTTGTTCTCATAGTTCAGTTACGGTTTCTACAACATTAGACAAGCCAGATGAAGGATTTCATTATGCAGGATGTTATATTACAAAAGTACGATTTAGTGATGGAAGTGTAAAATAAATGCTATATGAAAGTTACAACACAAGGTTATATGCTGCCACTAATCTTTTCTTATAAGGGTTGGCAAGTTACAATTTCAGACGATTCAGGCTTCTTTACTTTGGCAGATATGAAAGTTAAAGTTGAAATAGAAATTGCTACGTGGCAATATGCATCTGTATTATTCCAATCTTATACAGAAGAGCGAAAGAAAAAACAAGGAGGAATAATAGGCTTTAGTTCTTTTACCCCCAAATTAACAGCGGAAGAAGAGCGAGAAGCAAAAGATGCTTATGATTATTATCTCAAATTAACCGAAGAATTTGCAAAGAATAAACGTGTTGAATATTCTTTTAATGTAAATGGTGGAATGTTTGATAGATTTATGGGACAAAACATGAGCGCGGTTGACAAAGCCAAACAGCAAGTGATTGCTTATATAGACAGCAATCTGGGAAATGCTTGGGAGAAGTTCATTCAATTCATAAATAAACAATAAATGGAGAATCACAGTGTTATGAAGAATTGCATCACTATTGTATTATTGAGTATTTTGTGCTTCTGCGCACAAGAAACGAAAGGACAGTTTGTTTCTTACAATCAGATTGAGAATGGTAAATATGAAGCAACTGTCTATTATAGTAGCAACACTGCTACAACCAACTGGTTGTAAACGTTATGAACGATATTGTGACAGCCATTCATTTAGGTAATGATGGTTCTGTTCATTCTGGGTATAACAATGAAAGGTATTTATGCCTGGAGGGATTTTAAGTTTTAATAAAGGCTACAGTGAGAAAATAACGAGAGCATCAGCAATTGTAAAACTCACATATCCCAACGGAACTATACAGCGATTTTAAATCTTAATATAGCATTATATATAAATACTAAATAGATGGAGTTATTAATTGTATTATTGGGTAGAGGCAAAATGTCTGACTATTCAGATTTTGACAGTAGCGGTAGTGTAGCATTACATATAATAGTAATACTTGTTATTGTAGGTTTTTTCTTATATGCCTACATAAAAAATAAATTGGATAAACATTAAAATTATAAGGATATGGCAACAGATTATAGCGGATTAATGAACATCATTAATTCAGAAGAAGAAAGAAGTAAAAGGATGATGAATTTATTAAGAGTTGAGGATAAGGCTGCCATCTTACAGCTCGTATGTCAGTTGATACTTTCAGCAGATGGTAGTATGGTAGAGGAAAGGGATAATTGTGTGGTTGATTATGTTCTAAAAGAGTTAGGATATGATACAGATAGTAATTCTGGAGCAATTGCAGGTAATATATTGTGGAACCAAGCTACAGAAGTAAATCCTTTTGAAGCATTCCAGATTGTATCAGAGCTTGATAGGGATATAAAAAATAAAGTTAGAGTTATATTACTCCAGATTTGTAAGATGGGGGGCAATTTCACGAATAGAGTGGATATTGCCCAACAAATATTTCAGAGAACTAATATTGAATATTATCCAGTAAATTTAATGTTATGATAACATTGGTAGAAGCACAGCGACTTACAGTTACATCGTATAATGATTTATGTCATAGAAATGGAGGACAAGCAAAAGGCAATGATATTGTTTCTGATATAGTAAATGTTGGTTGCCATTACTTACTTTCTCAGTATAATGATATAGTACAGACTAACAATAAGGATGAAGCATATAATATTGTACCACAAAATTATAAATATATGGCAGAAGCAAAAGTCATTGCTGGTGCAATGAAGCAGTGGTTACCAGATTTATTAACACAACAGAACATTGAAGGAATTGCTTCTATGGTTATTCTTAATATAGGCTGGACTGGAATGTGGAATTTCTTATGTGATTACTTTAAACAAAAACATGGGAAAGATATATAGTCATTTTTTTAGTATAATCTTAATAAACATATAGAAGTTATGAGAAAAACATTATTAACATTAGTAGGCTGTTTGTTTTCTTTTATTGCTTATTCGCAAGTGCCGTTTGTTACTTACGAGGCAGTACCTAATCCTCAATCCAATATTCCTATAAATAGTAATTCTTCTCAGGTAAAAACGTATGAATATCAAAGGGATACAAGGCAACAAGCAAAATTTCAGATTGTTGCAGGATATCATTATGATAATTATTCGCAGAATTTTAAAAGAATAAAAATTAGAGTGAATGCTATTAATGTCTATGGTCAACCTCAAGTATATCTGAGAGGTGTTTATAACGCACAGTATGACAGGTGGTCTAATTGTAATCAACAGGCTGCTAAAGTAAACTCAACATTTGATGAAGAAGTTATAGTTAATAACTTTGAGTGGAAAGCAGAAGCTGTCAATATTGGACTAATTTATTTTAATTACTAATTAGCTTTTATTTATGAAACATACATTAATTATTATGGTGATAATGTTACTTACATCAGGTAACAGTTTTGCACAAAATGAGATAAACGGATTTCTTGGAGTGAAATTTGGTGATGCAAATTATGTTGTAATAGATGTCTTGAAGAAGAAATATCCACAATTAGAATGGAAATCTCCATGTATTACTATTTCTAAGATTTCATTTCTAGGAGTGACATTTGATAATCTTGTCATTACATTTAAAAATGGCACATTGACAGAAGGAATATTTACATTGTCTGAAACAACAAGTGCACTACTTGATGAATATCCGTTTAGAACCCAAGCACAGACACAAGCGACTATTAAAGGCAAACAAGAATCTATCATTAATAAATATGGACAATTATTTAATGATATTGGCAATACTTTTGCTTCTAAATATGGTGACCCAAATTCTTTTAGTAAGGGATATGCTGTGTGGAAAGATGATAAATTAAATTCTATTAAATTAAAAATTTCTCTTGGAAATCATAGCGGTGATAATACGATATATTTTGATGGGAAATTAAGTATTACCTATCAGATAGGAATGCCTATAGATGACTTCTGAATATAAACTAAATAGTCTTATTGAGTATGAGCAAACTTGCAAGCTTGGTAATTTATCCTTATTACATTGTTCTGATATTTTTATCCTGCCAATCTAAGCAGTCAATAGCAGAACATATATCCAGTATAGACAGTACATTACAGGTTAATGCTACTTCTATACTGGAAGACAAGTTATCTGAAATCAATGCCCAATCTGGGCAGGTAATTGTCATGGAAGTTCAGACAGGGCAAATTAAGGCTCTGGTTGGACTTGAAAGGAAAGACAGTGCAGACTACCAACCATGCGAGAACTTCTCTGTACAACAGCCTACTGGCTTGATGCAGGGTGTCTCGCTATTGGCTGCACTGGAAACTGGAAAGGTGAAAATGAGTGATAGGGTGAATGTTGGCAATGGCATTTATGTCTGTAAGGGAGATACTGTTTTCGACCATAACTGGCATAGAGGTGGCTATGGTGAAATTACAGTAAAGCAAGGACTAGCATGTAGTTCAAACATTGCTACAGTCAAGACTATGGAGAATGCTTTTGGTGACAACACACAAGCATACTTTGATGTATTATCAAATATGAGCTATGGCAAACCAGACAGTATTAATGGTATTGGCAATCTGCAACCTTACAAGATTACAGAGAAAAATATTATTTGGAACAGTATAGGCTATGAACAGTTTGTTTCTCCTATTCAAACCCTTGCATTCTACAATGCAGTAGCCAATAATGGGAAGATGGTGCAGCCTCAACTATACCAAGATAGTGTAGTAGTTATTAATTCCCAGATAGCAGGTAAGGCAAGCATAGACAGTTTGAAACAAGTATTACTGTTCAATATTACAGATGGCTTAGGTAAACCCGCATTCTCTGATAAAGTAACAGTTGCAGGCAGACAAGGCACTATTGTAATTTCTGCAAATGAAGATGATACTGAATATGCAGTTGAGTTCTGTGGTTACTTCCCTGTTGACAATCCCAAGTATAGTATTATTGTATCTATTAATAAGACTGGATTACCTGCAAGTGGTGGACTGATGGCGGGTGATGTGTTTAAAAAGATTGTAGATTGTTTAATTCTTGGCAATAGAATATAATGGAGGCAATTATAGCAATAGCAATCACTGCAATCCTTTTCTTCTTTTTTATAAAGAAAGGGAAGAGTGAAGTTCGTGAGCAAACAACAGAAGACGTTATTAATTCAGCCTATGTAGAAGCATATAAGTTAGTTATAAAACAAAAGAAGGATATAAATGAAATAGACCATATATTAGAATCAAAAGGACTTAATGAATCTCAGAGAAATTCAATTATGGTGTCGTTACTGCAAATTAGAAATGACAAGAAAACTATAAGAGAACAGCGTATCGCAAATGCTCCTAGTGATATTTTATATGGTGGGATATGGTGTATTGGTGGTATTGCATTAACATGCTTATCTTTACTTTTAAGTGATTTTATAGGTATTGGAGTCTTATTTGGGGGAGCTATCATTTATGGTGTTCAAAGAGTTATAAGAGGACTGTTCTATAAGTTCACTAGAATGAGTTAATGATAGATAATATAATAGACAGGTTTTGATTGTATGCTAAAGAACTAATGAAAAATATGTTATTAAAAATACTTCAATGGCTAATCAGTTTGATTAGCTGGCTTATGCTGTCTCCCTTATTTTATTATCTCACATGGAAATGGAAACTAATAGGTAGGAAGTTAAGGGTTGCCTTATTACTTATCTCACCTATATTTTTGGGGCTCTATATTATTCTATTTGCTTTTGGACTTGATACCTATTATAACTATCATCGTAAACATAGGTTTGCAGATAAGGCTGTACTAGAAAGGATTACTGGAATTACATATCCTGATTTTAAAGTTATTGAATATACTAAAGGAAGAACTTCATTTCTAGGAGACTATAACGATGAACTAATAATAGAATTTGAGAAAATGCCTTCTGCCGTGTTCTATCAATTTTTAGATAGTCTAATTGCAGTAACAGATAGTGGTTGGTTTATACATGATAATATCTATTCATATAATCATACTTGGGGAAATGGTATGCCTGCTCCTAAAGGAGAAGATGATGAAGAAGATATGATGTTTTCAATTAGCTTTAAAAAGGGAAGTAAACAAGCTATTATTAACTATGGAGCTTGGTAATGATGTAATATTTACTTTACAAGTGGCAGATTAATAGCTTATGATGTGTTTAGGTAGATTGTCGATTACATTAATAAATAGTGGAAATTATGAGTGATAATAAGATTGTGGAGTTTGATTTTCCAGGTAATAAGGCTGCGAATATTATAAAAGTAATAGGTGTAGGTGGCGGTGGTGGAAATGCCGTGAAGAATATGTATAGTCAAGGAATCCAAGATGTTTCTTTTGCTATATGTAACACTGACAGTCAGGCTTTAAACCGTGCTGATGTGCCTGTCAGAATTCAATTAGGCAATACAGGACTAGGAGCAGGAGGTAAACCAGAGGTAGGTCGTGCAGCAGCAGAGGAGAGTTTAGACCAGATAGAAGCCCTTTTTAAAGATGATACCAAGATGGTATTTATCACAGCAGGAATGGGTGGAGGTACAGGTACAGAAGGGGTTAATAAGGCTACCAACATAGTTAGTAATGGTAAATATGATACTTGGGGAGAGATGGTATCTAACACTACAGGGTTAAATCCAATACTCTCTGAATTTACTAATCCAGGTGCATTATTAGGTGGAGCTGGCATTAATAAGTTTGGACCTAAACTTAAACCTGTAGAAGATTTAGCTATTGGTGGTAATAGATTAGCTCGTGCTAGAATAATTAGTAAGACTATTAATCAAGGTAAACCAACTGTTGAATCATTACCTAATAATGTAGGATGGGGACCTAAACAATCTATACACGTAGTACATGATAAGAACAGTGCTAGACTTCCTAAATTATACTTCCCAGAAAGATGGGATGCAGTTAATGAAGGTGCTCCTGAGGCTGGTATATGGTATCAAGGTAAATTAGGTAATCCTAGAACAGCAGCTAATCATTCTATACCAGGTAAAGCTGAGAAGGCAGCTAAGGCTAGAGAAAGATTTGCTAAGAGACCTTATAGAGTAGAAGGAGATTTACAATTAGATAGACCTATTACTACAGTAGGTGATGTACCTAATAGAGCAGCATTAGAACGAGCAGCAGATAAGATGAATGCGGATGGTGTAGTATTTAATAATGTATATGATAATGGATATTCTAATAACCAAGTAATCTTTAGTCTTAGAGATGACTTGAAGAATGGTAGAATGTTTAAGAAGGGGTCTAGTATGACTGGTGATGCATATACTAATCTTGGTAATGCAATGAATAGTAACAGTAATATACTAAAGTCGTCTGACAATTTCATTGAATACCTAAACCAGAAGGAGACTATTGATAGATTAAAGAGTATAGATGCTGAACTAGGTACTACCTACACAAAAGGTAGAGAGTGGTTCCTAAATGAATATAATAATGGGAATGTTAAGCTAGAGGCTATTGATGCATGGAACGACAAGAATCCTGTTAATCGCATTACTGGAGAGAAGTATCGTAACATATCTGAAACTGCCCCAACTAAACTCTTCCTATCTAACCCTACTTACAAGAACATCAGGACCAGAATAGTAAGGCAAGACCCTCCTCACACGGTAGGGCATGAATATAAACATGGAATAGAAGATTATTTAGAAGTAATGAATAAACCTAATATGACTGACGAGATGTATAATTCGCAACATGGTAAAGGAATTAGACTAGAGAAGTTGTTTGATAAGGATAACATTAATAGTCTAGAAGAATTTGCCGCTTCTTATAGAACGCAGAACCCTAAGGCAACAGATGATGCTATCAATAGAATTTATGGGTATCTTACCCAAGAATCAGAGTTTAGTTCCAACTTACATCCTCTTGTAGAGGCTAACATGATGCAAGGTAAACCCGGAGTTCCTAATTACAAGAACCTTGAAGAGTTAGAATCAGCACTGAATCAGTATCTTGTTCTTCCCTACGAGAATAGCGACCCAATGTCCAACACAAAGATTATCTATAATCACCTAATTAAAGACAAGAACAGGTTTAGACAAGTTATAAATAAATATGGCTGGGGAATAGCAACACCAACTGGTATCACTATATTAACTCCCGGAGGTAAGAAAGATAATGGCTATGAATGAAATTGGAACACCTATAAATGACTATTATAAAGTAGGAGATGCAGTATTTGTACATTATAAAGTAGATGGTAAAGTCTTAACGACTATTGGATTCTTAGTCCATTTAGCTAATAGAGAAGATACGATATTAGCCAGAACTGTAAGTCCATTATCCGACTTTATTACAATTCCAGATGATGACTTTATATGCTTAGGACATATAAAGCACTTAGAAGGGGCGAATTAACTTTGGATTGGCAGAGATAATCTTCTCTTCTTTAGTGATAGGGTCAACATAATATACATTTATGTATTTGAGTTCACTTCCAATGTATGTAACTGATGCTACCTTATAAATGATATTGGTATTGTCAATATATACCTTATCACCTGCCATTAATCTTCTTTCTGACATAATTATTACATTTAAATTTGAATACAAAGATAGAAATATTTATTGATACACCAAGAACTAACAGAAGATATGTTAAGATATGCTGCCAAGAACTATGTAAAAGATACAGGTGCTGATAACAACATGACTGCATTCTTTAATTCAATCACTGATTGGAAAGAGGCAGCTAAATGGCTATCTGAGTGGTCGTCTGCAATTGCAACGCCAGTAATAATAACTAATAAAAGTAAATGATTATGAAAGTATTAGAGACGATGAAAGAACTAATAGAGGAGAATAACATAGACCCAGAAGAGTTCGCTAAAGACCCTTATGGTGTTATTGATAGATTAGAGGATGAGAAATTGAAGCTGTATATATTATGCACAATGGAGATAGCTGATTAATAATTATGATAATGAGTAACACATTTGTACCATGGTGGGGTGATAGAGAGGTAATAACTGAACATGTAGCTCCAGGAATTAGATATATAAAGGACGCTAAGACTGATGAACTCTTAGCCTTTATAGAAGGAGAGGAAGACGATGATATGTTAGATACATCAGATGAAAAATCAGATGAATAACTATAAATCTAAATAAATTAATATGGCTGATGAACAGATACTAAATAAAGAACTGTATTTTTCTACTCCCAATGCTCCAATTAAATATGCAATAGCAGGAGGAAGAGGAGTAATGATAGGTTGTGGGATTATGACAGCCTTTTATATCATAGGCATAATTATAGGGCTGTGTTTGGGATATGGCTGGTTTAGCTTATTGTTACCCTTTACAGTGTTCATTCTAATGGGAATTCTAGTGGAGTTTCTTAGTTGTATATGGCGAATATTCAAGAAGTTCTATAATCTAGGGTATGATAAGGAACGTAGAATATAACAAAGTAAAGATAAGCCAATGGTAAGGTAGTAAGTGAAATTTCATTTACTGCCTTATTTTTTATCTAATTTTTTCTATCTTTAAGGCATAATTTAATTGTTAGAGATATGACACCTATAGATAGATTTACTCTAGATAAGTATGTGGATGAAGAAGATAAACTACTGGAATATGTAGAAATGTTAGGTTGTGAATGTCACCCAGATTATGACTTTATAAAGTCTAAGAAGAAGGAATGTATAGATGATGAAGGACAGCAGGAGGATGAAATGAACTTAGTTTTCATGGGTACAACTGTAACGCAAGAGTTTAAGAAACGATATAATGCAAAAGTGCTTAATGCGCACTATACATTTGAGAAATATATACAGTATGAGGATATACAAAATACTTTGGAAGCATTGAATATAGATAGAGAAAAATTCTGGTATCTATTATTGTTCGTCTCTGATTACATTTATGGAAGCTGTTTAGAAGGTGTTAAAGTAAAAGAAACTTCAAGGGTATTAGTGGAGAAACTGATGCAACAGATTGGGAAGAATATTAATAAGGATGGCTCTAAAGTTTCTTTTATAAAACCAATGACACTAACATTAAAACTACAGGAAGAACATCGCTCTATAGAAATTAACGACCCTATATCATTAGCTTACATTTATCTTATATATGAAGCAGGAAAAGACTATTTCAGCACTGATAAGCCAACAATATTTGATATACAAGGAATAGATAGAAAAGGCAAAGACACAGAACCTAACACTGTTCTAGTGGCAATGTTCTATAAATTATTGGATAGTTTCTTTAGGTTATTGCCCAAAACAAAGAAAGGTAAGCCTGCCAAATACACTACAGTTTCTTTGAATAAGACGCTATTAATTTCAAGACTTGTTTATTTGACTAATCTATCCAAAGATAAACGATATACTGGTGCTGATAGAGAAAATGATAAGATGTGTCCTGATTTTATTAAGAATGTCATTAAATCCTACAAAAAATACACCATTTCCAGAGTAAATGCCTATTATTGACAAGTAATTATAGGGGTAGGTTCTCTCTAAAAGTTTACCCCTTATGTCAATGCTTAAATTGTTTCCTGCCCTTACATGTATCCTATAACTTTGCTGCCATAATAAAAAACTGGAGCGCACCAGCCTAAAAACAGCACAATAAAATGAAGAATATTTATTTTTATGGCAGTAACAGAGATATCGTTACTGAAAATGTGAGTAAATGCTATTCTATGATTAGCAAGTATGGATTTCAACCCTCAATGGGCAAAATCAAGATGGTTGAAGGTGATGACCTTAAAGGTGAGAAACTGTATAAAGTTTCTGTAGTACCTAAACGCAATGACAAACCTTTGTCTATTACTAACTTTATGGTAAAGACAGAGGAAGTTGTGAATGAAGAAGAGAAGAAGAACGCAAAATCTCCCGTGGATGGACAACATAGATTGATTGCTATACTTATTTTGGAGGAAGAAGGTAAGCTTAATTTTAATGAATCATCCATGGTGGAAATGGTTAAACTGCCAGAAGGCATGAGTTTACCCCTCTTTACAGCTTCAATCAACAATGGTAAGCAGTGGAATTATAAAGATTTTAATGGTTCTGGACTAAGTACGGATAATGAGCAAATTGATTACATTGAAAATGTAATAGCCAGTTATGATTTGAAACCAGAATTCATTTATGGAATTTACACGTTGGGACAACCAGATTTGAAACCTAATGTTGTTAAGGATTTAAAAGTTGGTATTAACAAGCTCCCTAAGAATCTGAAATTGAATAAAGATACTCAACTAATGGGAGACGAAATTTTAGCAGCATTTAAAGACAGTAAGATTGGCGAGAGGACATTTAATAATGGTAGGTTAGCAAAAGGTTTGAAGTTATTCTATAAAGATAAGACTCCTGCCATAGAACAAATAGTTTCCATAATTGGCAAGATGAACAAGGATGTTTGGCACGAGAAGTATTCCAAACCTACCGGAAGCCCAGAAGCCAGAAACTATGCAGAGAACTTTGCCAAGTATTATGAGGATATACTTAACTTAGCCAATGAGTGATTGAAATTAAAAGCCAGTTATCGAGATGATAGCTGGCTTTTAATTTTCTCCGGCACAAATATGAGGAAGCTCAATCTCAATCCGCCTTCCTTATGCGAACTTCAAAATAAAGTTATCTGAGATACGATGCATACTAAGAAGGGAATTGTGGGTTAGAATACTATTCTCTTTAAAAATCGCCCCTATGTCCTATTTATATTGGCAGGTAAATTGGTATTTAAAAAGTAATGAACTATCTTTGTAAAACAGTAAACAATAAGTATAAACAATGCATATAAGCCATAAATCATTTAAAGAGCTGATTATCAACGTTTCATTCAACACTGGCAGTGTCGAGGTGATGAGTTCGAGTCTCATACGCTCCACAAGTTCATATCATACTGATACACAAAAAGAGAGCGCCCGACTTTAACAATTAAAGTCGGGCGATCTCTTTTCTCATGTATTAACAACTTTCACTACTGCAATTTGAACGTAACGGGAACCGTAAATTTGCAACGTACAGGAACGCCACGCTGTTTACCCGGTTTCCATTTCGGCATAGAGGAGATTACGCGAACGGCTTCTTTGTCCAGATAAGGATCGATACCCTTTGCCACCTTAACATCCACAATGCTACCATCCTTGTTTACGACAAACTGCACAGTCACGCGCCCTTCTGTACCCGTTTCCTGAGCAACGGTAGGATATTTCATATTATCCCGCAGATAACGCATCAGTCCCATCATACCACCATCGGCGAAATCAGGCTTTTCTTCCACCACTTCAAAGATTTCATCCTCTACAGGCACATCCTCTTCTACGGTAACGGAGATGTGTTTTATCTCCACATCTTCACCTGTTTCCTCCGTAGATCTGAAAGTGGTTTCTTCCACTTGGGCATCATCATCAATGATTGTCAAGACATCGTTAATAGGAGTAACCTGAGGTGGTGGCGGTGGAGCCAGTTCATGTTGCGTGGTAATAGGAATTTCCATGTCCTGCTCAAATACATTCTCGATGATACCGTCGCTTGTGTCAATCCGGATATCACGCGTCCACTCGAATGCAATGAACATGAAGGCCAATACAACTACATAACCTATAAGTAACCAAGTCGGTTTCTTACTTTCCAGGTTCGCTTTGGGTGTTTTCTTGATTTCCATAGTTTCAAATTAATTACCCTACAATGTTTTTGTCATAGACAGAACATTATACAGATATTGTTAGTAATATGAAAAATACTTGTGGCCACTAGTTTCTGTAATAAAGATAGCTGAATAAGTGTCAAGTTGTTATCAGAGAGCCCCATTAATATATTTTTTTAATATCTGTTCGAAAAATTTGCTTATACAAAAGATTATTCATGATGTATTTTTAAGAAATATGTTAAAATCAACATTTTTTCTCATATCAATGCCTTCGTTCTATGATATCAGACAGTTATTTTCAATGTATATAATTCAGCATACACACTTTTGCTTTTGTGTGCATTTTCCATAAACGCCCACACCCCAAAGAACTGTATTTCTTTATATTTTTTATAGCCCTTGTTACACACATTTTATAATAATAGGTACCACCCCTACCCCCTATTAATACAAATGTGTGTAACACAAGTACTGAAAAAAGTCGGAAAAATGCAAACCTGACACAAACCGGAAGAGTCGCTGACCACAATCAGATATATTATTATCTGTCATCACATATATTGTTATCCTGCATTACATATATTGTTGTCCCGGTTCCCATATATTGTTATCCCACATTCCAGACACCGGCATTTTCCTCACAACCGATTTATTTTCTTAGAGAGTTTGCAACCGGAATCATGATAAAATTGTATCTTTGCACCGTTTTATGTATTTTCGGAATAAAATAATAAACAAAGATATATATGATAGCTAAAATCAACCAGCTTCTGCAAGAAGTGGAAGCACTGAAAGCTGCCAATGCCGAGGAACTGGAAGCACTCCGCATCAAATACCTCAGTAAAAAAGGGGCAATCAACGACCTGATGGCAGACTTCCGCAATGTGGCTGCCGAACAGAAGAAAGAAGTCGGCATGAGACTGAATGAACTGAAAAACAAGGCTCAGGAAAAGATTAATGCCTTGAAAGAACAGTTCGAAAGTCAGGATACGGGCTGCGATGACATCGATCTCACCCGTTCGGCTTATCCGGTAGAACTAGGTACACGCCACCCGCTCGCCATCGTAAAGAACGAAATCATCGATATATTCGCCCGTCTTGGTTTCAGCATCGCCGAAGGCCCGGAAATTGAAGACGACTGGCACGTGTTCTCCGCATTGAACTTTGCCGAAGATCACCCCGCACGCGACATGCAGGATACTTTCTTCATCGAAGCGCATCCCGACATCGTGCTGCGCACGCACACTTCATCCGTACAGACCCGTGTAATGGAAACGTCACAACCCCCTATCCGCATCATCTGCCCGGGACGTGTATATCGTAACGAAGCCATCAGCTACCGCGCACACTGTTTCTTCCATCAGGTAGAGGCATTATACGTAGATAAGGATGTATCTTTCACTGACTTGAAACAAGTGTTGCTACTCTTTGCCAAAGAGATGTTCGGTGAAGATACCAAAATCCGTTTGCGCCCGTCATACTTCCCGTTCACGGAACCAAGTGCGGAAATGGATATCAGCTGCAACATCTGCGGCGGAAAAGGTTGCCCTTTCTGCAAACACACCGGATGGGTGGAAATCCTGGGTTGCGGTATGGTAGACCCCAATGTACTGGAAAGCAACGGAATCGACAGCAAGGTATACAGCGGATATGCCCTCGGTATGGGTATCGAACGTATCACCAACCTGAAATATCAGGTGAAAGACCTTCGTATGTTCTCTGAAAACGACACGAGGTTCTTGAAGGAATTCGAAGCCGCTTACTAATAATTGATGTATACCGGGCGAATGATTATTCGCCCCTACAATGATACACTGTTCCGGATTTCAAGGTTACCATTCCGGATTTCACAAAGTATGTAGGGGCGAATAATTATTCGCCCGGATATATTTCCCGTATTCATCAAGCTGCCCATTATGAAAGATAGACTTGTCACTCCCAGCTATTGCTTTATTCTTGCAGCCAACTTCCTGCTGTACTTCGGCTTCTGGTTGCTGATACCGGTACTTCCTTTTTATCTGTCCGAGGTGTTCAGTGCGGGTAATTCTACAATCGGCATCATTCTTTCATGCTATACGGTAGCCGCATTATGCATCCGTCCCTTCTCCGGATATTTCCTGGACAGCTTTGCACGTAAACCCCTATATCTGATGGCTTACTTCATCTTTATGACGATGTTTGCCGGATATATCATTGCCGGTTCACTGACGCTGTTCATCATGTTCCGCATCATACAAGGAGTATCATTCGGAATGGTGACGGTGGGAGGCAACACGGTAGTCATCGACATCATGCCCTCATCACGGCGCGGCGAAGGACTGGGGTACTACGGTCTTTCTAATAATATCGCCATGGCGGTAGGACCAATGTCCGGATTGTTTCTGCATGATGCGGGAGTGGATTATACTACTATCTTCTGCTGTTCGTTGGGCTCTTGTATCGCCGGTTTTGTTTGCGCAAGTCTGGTGAAAACGCCCTATAAGCCCCCCGTAAGGCGGGAACCCATATCGCTCGACCGCTTCATCCTGCTGAAAGGTATTCCGGCAGGTATCAGTCTGCTACTGCTTTCAATCCCCTATGGGATGACAACGAACTACGTAGCTATGTACGCCAAACAAATCGGCATCAATGCCACTACCGGTTTCTTCTTTACTTTTATGGCGATAGGTATGGCCATTTCACGTATCTTCTCCGGAAAAATAGTAGACAGGGGAAAGATTACGCAAGTCATTTCTGCCGGACTATATCTCGTTGTGTTCAGTTTCTTCCTGCTTTCAGCCTGTGTATATCTTATCAATTGGAACAACATGCTATGCACCGTTGTTTTCTTTGCAGTAGCACTGTTGTTAGGGGTAGGTTTCGGAATCATGTTTCCAGCTTACAACACACTGTTCGTCAACCTGGCGCCCAACAGCCAACGCGGTACCGCCACTTCCACTTACCTGACTTCCTGGGATGTAGGCATCGGTATCGGTATGCTGACAGGAGGATATATTGCGGAAGTCAGCACTTTTGATAAAGCCTATTTGTTCGGAGCCTGTCTTACCATCGTGTCCATGCTCTATTTTAATGGAAAAGTAGCTCCACATTACCATAAAAATAAATTGCGATGAGAAAAAAAGAACGTTACGAGAAAATCCTCGCCTGGTTTCGGGAGAACCGTCCCATAGCCGAAACAGAACTGCACTACAACGATCCGTTCGAACTGTTGATAGCGGTTATTCTCTCCGCCCAATGCACAGACAAACGGGTAAACATGATTACTCCGCCATTGTATCGCGACTTCCCCACTCCGGAAGCCCTCGCAGCCAGTACGCCCGAAGTAATCTATGAGTATATCCGCAGCGTATCTTATCCCAACAATAAAGCGAAACACCTGGTGGGAATGGCAAAGATGCTGGTGAAAGACTTCAACAGTGAAGTGCCCGGTACTCTGGAAGAACTCGTGAAACTTCCCGGTGTGGGACGCAAAACAGCAAACGTGATTCAGTCCGTCGTATTCAACAAAGCTGCAATGGCGGTAGACACCCATGTGTTTCGCGTCAGCCACCGCCTCGGACTGGTGTCGGATGCCTGCACCACCCCGTTCAGCGTAGAAAAAGAACTGGTGAAAAACATTCCGGAAGCCGACATCCCCATTGCCCACCATTGGCTGATTCTGCACGGACGATACATCTGCCAGGCACGTACACCGCAATGTGACAACTGCGGTTTGCAATTGATGTGCAAATATTATTGCGAGAAGTATAAAGTTAGCAAAGAGAAGCCGAAAGATAAAGAATAAATGACGGTTTCATAGCAAAAGAAAAGAAATAAACATTATCTTTGCGCTCACGAAACGAAATCAGTAACACTTTTAAATAAAATAGAGTATTATGACAATTGATCAATTCAACTTTGCCGGTAAAAAGGCATTCGTCCGCGTGGATTTCAATGTGCCCTTGGACGAAAACTTCAACATTACAGATGATAACCGTATGCGTGCTGCTCTTCCTACGCTGAAGAAAATCCTGGCTGACGGTGGCAGTATAATTATCGGTTCTCACCTCGGTCGTCCGAAAGGCCCGGCTGACAAATTCTCTCTGAAACACATCCTGAATCATTTATCTGAATTGCTGGGTGTTGAGGTACAGTTTGCTAACGACTGCATGGGCGAAGAAGCTGCTGTGAAAGCTGCTGCTCTGCAACCGGGTGAAGTGCTGTTGCTCGAAAATCTCCGTTTCTATGCTGAAGAAGAAGGCAAACCCCGCGGTTTGGCTGAAGATGCTACGGACGAAGAAAAAGCTGCTGCCAAGAAAGCCGTTAAGGAAAGCCAGAAAGAATTCACCAAGAAATTGGCTTCTTATGCTGACTGCTACGTAAACGACGCTTTCGGTACAGCTCACCGTGCACATGCTTCCACAGCTCTGATTGCTAAATACTTTGATAAGGACAACAAAATGTTCGGCTATCTGATGGAAAAAGAAGTGAAGGCTGTTGATAAGGTGTTGAATGACATTAAACGTCCGTTCACTGCTATTATGGGTGGTTCTAAAGTTTCTTCCAAGATTGAAATCATCGAGAATCTGCTGAACAAGGTGGACAACCTGATTATTGCCGGTGGTATGACCTATACCTTCACTAAGGCTATGGGTGGCAAGATCGGTATTTCTATCTGCGAAGATGACAAACTGGATCTGGCTCTCGACCTGATGAAGAAAGCAAAAGAGAAAGGTGTAAACATGGTATTGGCTGTTGACGCTAAGATTGCCGACGCTTTCTCTAACGATGCCAACACGAAGTTCTGTCCGGTAGACGAAATTCCTGATGGTTGGGAAGGTCTGGATATCGGTCCTAAGACTGAAGAGATCTTTGCAGACGTTATCAAGAACTCCAAGACTATTTTGTGGAATGGCCCGACTGGTGTATTCGAATTCGAAAACTTCACTCACGGTTCACGTGCAGTAGGCGAAGCTATCGTAGAGGCTACCAAGAACGGTGCTTTCTCACTCGTAGGTGGTGGTGACTCTGTAGCTTGCGTTAACAAGTTCGGCTTGGCAAGCGGTGTTTCTTATGTTTCAACAGGTGGTGGTGCATTGCTCGAAGCAATCGAAGGAAAAGTTCTTCCGGGTATCGCTGCTATCAACGAATAAGAATAAACATTATCATACGGAAAGGCAGCTCTTTTTTCCAAAGAGTTGCCTTTTTTTAATCTTATATTTAGAAATGAAACGAACTCTGTTATCCTTTGCCTTCTTGCTCTCCGCCTTGATGGCAACCGCACAAGATGCTTGTTTGAATGACGTAGTAAACACACTTAAAGACCGTATCAGTCTCGCCGGATATGCACAGGTGGGATATACCTACGACGACGCAGATGGAGCAAGCAACACATTCGACATCAAACGTGTCATCTTCATGGCACAAGGAAAAATTACCGACCGCTGGACATGCTACTTCATGTACAGCTTCGCCAATACCGGAAAAATTCTCGAAGCATACACCGAATACAAATTCTTGCCGCAACTGACCGCCCGCATCGGACAGTTCAAAACCATGTACACGATTGAGAACCCGATGTCTCCCTGTTATGTGGAACTGATAAACTGTTACTCACAATCCGTTAACTATCTGGCGGGAATCAACGGCAGCGACCCGTTATATGGCTCTTCCAGCGGACGCGATATGGGATTACTGATTTACGGTGACCTGTTCGGTAAACTGGTCAATTATAATTTTGCATTAATGAACGGACAAGGAATCAACCTGAAAGATAAAAACAGCCAGAAAGATATTGTAGGTAACCTGATGGTAAATCCGTTGGACTGGTTATCTGTAGGCGGTTCTTTCGTGAAAGGAAAAGGATGCGCAGTAGCAACTTCCTCCCTTAATCCGGATATACAGACAGGTGACAATTACACCCGTAACCGCTGGTCGGCAGGTGCAGTCATCAAGACCAAACCGGTTGATGTACGCACGGAGTATCTTGCAGGAAAAGACGGGCATGTGAAAAGTGACGGTTACTATGTAACTGCCTCCGCCCACGTATTCCCCAAGTTTGACGTAATAGCATCTTACGATTACTTCAACAAGAGCAAGGTGCTGGATGATAAACAAACCAATTACGTAGTAGGTCTGCAATACTGGTTCTATCCCAAATGTAGGGTACAAGCGCAATATACATACTGTAATCGCCACATCGGAGACAACAGCAACCTGCTGCAAGCACAGTTGCAAGTGCGCTTCTAAAGAAAAAACATCAATACCATGAACTACAACCAAATCCTGAAAGAGATATACGAGGAAATACAACCGTATGCCCAAACCGGTGAACCGGCAAGTTATATTCCGGAGTTGCTGAAAGTAAACCCCGACCGCTACGGCATCTGCCTGCGTACCATCGAAGGAAAAGAATATGCCCAGGGGGACAGTGATGAACGCTTCGCTGTACAAAGTATTTCGAAAGTTTTCTCCCTTGCCATGAGCTTCGGCCGGATAGGTAACGAACTCTGGAAGCGCATAGGTGTAGAACCGTCCGGCAACGCATTTAACTCCATTTTCCAACTGGAAATGGAACGGGGCATTCCCCGTAATCCGCTGATCAATGCAGGGGCGCTGGTAATGGCGGATGTACTGCTTTCAGTACTCGATTATCCCGAAAGAGAATATCTTTCTTTTGTACGGAAGCTTTGCGGAAATGACATGATACAGTATAATGAAAGTATGGCAACTTCCGAACGGGAATACGGTTATCTGAACGCTGCCATCACCAATATGCTGAAGTATCACGGCAATATAGAAAATGACATCGAACGGGTGCTTCGTTTCTATTTCCGCCAATGCTCCATAGGCATGAATTGTCGGGAACTGGCACGTGCTTTCCTCCCCTTTGCCGACCACACCAGGCCCTTCAGCTTTGACGGCATTGAACTGACCACTTCGCAAGTGAAGCGTATCAACGCCATTATGCAGACATGCGGTTTCTACGATGAAGCCGGGGAATTTTCTTATCTGGTGGGTCTACCCGGTAAAAGTGGCGTAGGCGGTGGTATTGCGGCTGTTTGTCCGCGCAAATACTCAGTAGCCGTATGGAGCCCGCGACTCAACCCGAAAGGTAACTCCGTGATGGGCATGAAAGCTCTTGAACTACTGACAACTAAAACAGCCATCAGTATTTTCTGAAAGGCCGAACCTTTTTGGCACTATTTTTGTACCTTATATAAATAAAGTATTAAAGAAAGGCCTGAATATGAATGAACAATCCATCCAAAAACAATATAACCAAATTATCAGTCTACTGGAAAACAAACGGTTGAAAGAAGCTCTCGTTCACCTGGATGCTTTCCTGTACAATGGTAACGACTGGACCCTCCGTAACCGGTTGGAACAAATCCAGACTTCCTATCAATATATGTTGCAATACATGAAGTTGGGAATGACGGACCCGGAACGGCAGAAACTATACCGCCAGCTATTAGTTGACACCTGGGAGATAGCCGACCAAACACGCCTTATCCTGCTGGATGAGGTGTCTACCCACTATTACCACTCTTTGCGCAGAAATCCGAACCAGCTTCCGAAAGCATACGACCTCTCTACTTTCCAAAGGATTCTGGAAGGTTTCACAGACGAAATGGCTGTATCGCAATTGGCAAACTACCAGGGACTGGATGCTATTCTGAAACGGCATGAAGAGACCTTGCAAGTCATGTTCCTCACTACATGGAGCAACAGCAGCTGGACCGTAGAAGAAATGGTGCAGGCAGAAAGTATGCTCCGGTCGGAAATCGTACCGGTCAACGATTTATGCCTGTTTGTCAGTGCTGTCACCCTCAGCCTGATGGAATGTTTTGATGAGCGCAAAGTTAATTGGCTGCTCGACGGCTTACGTCATGTCAATCCTCAGGTAAATCAAAGAGCTTTGGTGGGACTTGTCATCACTTTGCATCTCTATCCCTCACGCATTGCGCTTTATCCGGAACTGGAAGCACGCATATCACTCTACAAAGAAGACCCGGATTTCAGCAAACAGTTGAACCGTGTCTATATTCAGTTGCTCCGCAGCCAGGAAACCGAGAAGATTGACAGGAAAATGCGGGAAGAAATCATCCCCGAGATGATGAAGAATGTAAATATCATGCGCAACATGAAATTCGGTTTTGAAGAAACGGACGAGAACGACCGCAACCCCGACTGGGAGCAAGCATTCGAACAATCGGGATTGGGAAACAAGATACGTGAAATGAATGATTTACAATTGGAAGGAGCCGACGTATACATGAGTACCTTCGCGCAACTCAAAGGATATCCTTTCTTCCGCGAACCGCATAACTGGTTCTATCCTTTCGACCGGATGCACTCCAGCATCATTCATCAGGTCGGTCTGAACCAGTCAGGCGAAAGTTCCGTTCTCTCCATCATCCTTCAATCGGGGTTCTTCTGCAACAGCGATAAGTATTCATTCTGCTTTACCATCGCACAGTTGCCACAGACACAACGGGATATGATGTTGAGCCAGATGACTCCCCAAGACCAAAGCGACTTTATGGAAGAGAAAAACAGCGCAAGTCTGAAGCAATATGCCGAACGCCCCGATGTTATCAGCAACCAGTATATTCATGACTTATACCGTTTCTTCAAGTTGAACCAGCGCAGATATGAGTTCCACAATATCTTCCAGGAAGAGATAGCTTTACATCGCAACCCGGTGTTGAAAGATTTGTTGAGCGATCCCGAACTGCTGACTGCCGTTGCCGACTTCCACTTCCGCAAAGAACATCCGGCAGAAGCATTGGAACTTTACCGGATGCTGATTGACCGGAAACAGGCTAATGCCGATATTTTCCAGAAAACAGGTTTCTGCCTGCAAAAAGAAAAACGGTATCAGGAAGCCGTGGATGCCTACATGAAAGCTGATATGTTGAAACCGGACCACCTGTGGACGCTCCGCCATCTGGCTACATGTTATCGTCAGATGAAGAATTTTGATGCAGCATTGGAATATTATCACCGCGTGGAAGCCATCCAGCCGGAAAACCGGAATGTATTGTTCTACACCGGTAGTTGCCTGGCGGAACAGAAAAGGTATGATGAAGCATTGCAATATTTCTTCAAACTGGACTTTCTGGAAAATGATTGCACGAAAGCATGGCGTGGCATCGGCTGGTGTTCGTTTGTCAGCGGCAAGCACGAACAGGCCATGAAATACTACGATAAGATTCTTGCCGGAAAACCGCTCGCAACCGACTACCTCAATGCCGGACATGTGGCATGGGTGCTGGGCAGTATAGAAAAAGCGGCCGGACTGTATGGCAAGGCTATGGCAGAGAGCGGCAGCAAGGATGCCTTTCTGGAAATATTCGACAGAGATCGGAAGAGTCTCCTCAAACAAGGAATTGCAGAAGAGGATGTTCCGTTGATGTTGGACATGATTGAATAAAACGATCAATCAAGATTTTATTTACACTTTCAATAGCTCCCTGTACAGTTTCTGCACAGGGAGTCCCATGATGTTATAGTAACTCCCCGATATATTTTCCACGCCGATAAAGCCAATCCACTCCTGTACTCCATAGGCTCCGGCTTTATCCATAGGCTGGAATCTATCTACGTAATAGGCTATTTCGTCTTCACTCAAAGTAGCAAAACGCACCTCAGTCTGTGCTGTGAAACTTCTTTGCCACTCGGTGGTGGTGATGCATACGCCCGTAAAAACTTCATGGGAACGTCCCGACATAGTACGCAACATTCGCAAGGCATCCTCACGGTCTACCGGTTTTCCCAAGACCTGTCCATCCAGCCAGACAATGGTATCTGCCGTAATCATCAGTTCACCGGGTTGCATCATGGCAACATAAGCGTCCGCTTTTTCTTTAGCAATATACAAAGGTATATCCGCACCCTGCAAAGTCTCAGGATAAGATTCATCCACATCAGGCAATGTCCGCACCTCATAGTCCACCCCCAAACCTGCCAGCAACTCCTTCCTCCGGGGAGAATTACTGGCAAGTATCACTTTATATTTCTTCAAATTATCCAACATCGCCTCTTTATTTTTTTAATCATTAATTTTCAATTTGCCTGTCATCCTACCATCCGAATGCCTTATCATCCATCCAAAGCCCCTGAACTTTCAAGACTTGTTCCACAACATCCCGTCCACATCCATAGCCACCATTGGCATGGGAGATATAACAGGAAACATCTTTCACTTCCGCAGACGCATCTTTGGGGCAACAGGGCAAACCACACTCACGCATCACCTCTATGTCAGGAATATCATCGCCTACATAAAGGATTTCTTCATCTTTCAGCCCATGACGGTTACGGAAATCATGGTAATCATGGATTTTAACAGAAGAGGACATGTAGATATCCTCGGAAGGAATACCCAAAGCCATGAAGCGTTTGCGTACCGCTTCGGAACGTCCACCGGTAATGATACCCAGTATCATCCCTTGTTTGGAAGCGAGATGAAGAGCATAGCCGTCTTTGATATTTACGGTACGCATAGGTTCTCCTTCCGGACTCATTGGTATAACGTTGGCACTCAAGACGCCGTCAACGTCAAACACGAGAGCTTTTATCTTTTTCAGATCATAATTAATGGTACTCACTTCAACTATTTTTTATAAGATTATTCGTTAAAAAACAATGCTTGTCCTACCCCGAAACATTGCTTCTTATAGGCCAAAACATTGCTTCTTACGCCCACAATCATTGCTTGTTTTGCAAATGATGTATGTTCTCGCTTATCAACCGATACAATTCCTGCATCTCCGGTTCGTCCGCCAGCATTTCCAGATGCTTACTGATCACATTCTCATCATAGCGAACAGCCGGTCCTGTCTGCGCCAGTTTCGGTTCCAGTTCATGCACCTTACGTGCCGTCTCATCAATCAAAGGCAACATCACATCAAACGGAAGATTATATTTCTTCAACAAATCAGCAGCCAAGGCATACATGTGATTGGCAAAATTACAGGTAAACACCGCTGCCAGATGCAGACTTCTCCTTTGTTCGGAAGTCGCCTCATATACTTTCTCCGAAAGCACCGAAGCAACCGCTTTCAGCAACTCCGTATCTTCCGGCGAATTACTCTCCACAAAGAAAGGTATCGCATGGAAATCCACAGCACGTTGCTTACTGAATGTCTGCATAGGATAAAATACTCCATAGCGCGATGCTCTCCCGTCCCAAACACTCATCGGAATACTACCGGCCGTATGAACCAACAATGCATCTCCCTTACCGGCAACAATTTCCGGCAATAATTCCACGAAAGCGTCATCCTTTAGAGAAACGATATAGAGCCTGGCTTCTTTTGACACTGCAGAAAGTTCAGTCGTATATTCCGCTTCCACCGCCTGCGCCAATGTACGGGCAGCATCGGTAGTACGGCTATACACCTGAACTATGCGAAAACCATTCCGGTATAAAGCCTTAGCCAGATTTGTCGCCAGATTTCCGGCACCGATAAAGACTATCGGCGTATCTTGCACACTTCTTTTCATCTTGTAGCCAACCAATATAAAATAATTCCAAGAACCAGCAGGGCCACCGGCAACAGATAAGCAGACATCGTGCCGAGCAGTGCCGTTATCAATCCGAAATTCAATACCAGCCACAAGCCTATCAGCACCAGTCCCACCGATTTATCACGTTTGAAAATAAGGAATATAATCGCTGTGTATAGCAGAAAATTATCCTTATTCATCACCCACGGCAAGCCGATACTGGAGAAATGAATCAATTTATCCACTAAATAAAGTATACCGAAAACAATCAATGTAATGGCCGTAGCCTTGTAAGTATCGCGGTTATTGTTTGCTTTTGTTGCGGCCACCGTTACTTTCCTCCAAATTTATTGATATGAACCTTTTCCCATTGCAGATGTTCTTCACTAAAAGGCTTACGCTCCATGCCCTTGTGTCCGACAGCAATGACACTGAGCACCTGCAACTGCAAGGGAATGTCGAGTACTTCACGCACATATTCATCGGACGGCATTCCGGTAGCGGTGGAACGTTCGCGCACCTGTACCCAACAACTGCCTAAGCCCATATTTTCTGCCTGTAACTGTATAATAATCGAAGCAATGGAAGCATCTTCAATCCACACATCGCTTGCCAACGGATCGGCCGTCACCACAATTGCCAACGGAGCATCGGCAATGAACTGCGATGACTGCGCTTTGCAATGTGATAGTTTTTCGAGCAATTCCTTATTGTCCACCATAATAAACTGCCATGCATTTGTCCGCTTGGAAGTGGGTGACATCAATGCAGCTTTCATCAAAGCAACAACTTGTTCCTGTGTCAACTCTTCATCCGTAAACTTCCGCATGCTACGGCGAACTTTTAGTAATTCACTGAAATTTTCCATATCTATTAAGTTGAGTAACTACAAGCTACATGCTACAAGTGTTTATGCTATCATACCGCAAGGTACCCGTAGCCTGTAGCTCGTAGCTAAATTATTGTTTAATAGTGCAAAGATACAAGATTATTTTTTAAATTTGCAGTCAATGCCTCTGAAACTGACGACATATTACCACGGGAGTGACATCCCGGAACTACCGGGCAAAAATACGTTTCACTCCATCGAGTTGTTTCGCATCTATGAAGCAACCACAGGTTACACGCCCCTTCTCATCGTTGCATCCGAAGGCGGAAAACCCGTTGCCAAGCTATTGGCGGCAATACGAAAGAGTGTCCGCCTGTTTCCTCCTGCCATTATCAAAAGGTGCGAAATCTATGGTACGGGAGAGTATTTTGATGAAACGGCAGACAAGGAATTTGTCTTTGGCGAGATGTTGCAACGGCTGACTGACGAGGCATTGCGGGAAGCATTCCTCATTGAATTCCGTAATCTGGAGAACTCACTATTCGGTTACAAATCCTTTCGCAAGAACCACTATTTTGCCATCAATTGGCTTCAGGTACGCAACTCACTACACAGCAGGGAATATGTAGAGGAGCGTTTCAGTCCATCACGCATCCGGCAGATTAAGAAAGGATTGAAGAATGGCGCAGAAGTACGGGAAGTCCACAACACAGAAGAGATACAAGCGTTCTCCCAAATGCTGCACCATGTTTATTCTTCAAAAATACGCCGCCACTTTCCCAGCAAAGAGTTCTTCCAGCATATGGAAAAAGAAATGGTGCAAGGGAAACAAAGCAAGATATTCATAGTCACCTATAAAGATAAAATCATCGGTGGCAGTGCCTGCATCTATTCTGAGGATAATGCCTACCTTTGGTTTTCAGGTGGGATGCGCAAAACTTATGCCCTGCAATATCCGGGTATACTTGCCGTATGGCATGCCCTCACCGATGCCAAGAAACGGGGTTACCGCCATCTTGAATTTATGGATGTCGGTCTCCCCTTCCGCAAACATGGTTACCGTGACTTCGTTCTACGTTTCGGCGGGAAACAAAGTAGCACTCGCCGCTGGTTCCGCTTCCGCTGGGAATGGCTGAACAAACTGTTGAACAAAATTTACGAATAGCCTTATTCTATACTCTGATACGTCAATGGCGGATCAAAATAGCGTGACATACTCTTTATATTCTCCCTGTAAGAAGGCTTTGCAAAGTGAGTATCGCTGAAATAAGCATCTTGCAGTTTTTTCTTTTCTACTTTGGCAGCATCCGGCTCTACAATGTGATTGGCTGTCTTCTTACCGGAAGCATCAGATACTTCTACAGTCATGCACGCTCCATCCGCTTTTGCAGTAATCAAACTACCGGCCGATACCGGAACATCCAATGTCTGATAAGAATCAATATCCAATTTGAGAGTTACAGGAGCACCATTCCATTTATAACGATATGTTCCATTGGCATTCTCTTTAGAGATAATCATGTGAAGTATGCCATCCCCAATATTTACCCGGCTGTCCACCTCTTTCAAGTCGGAAGGAAGCTGCGGAGCAAGGGTGATAGAGTGATTGAGCATATCAGGACGCACTCCCAGGAAATACTGATTCCATACCCGGATATGCTCGCTATTGCTCCATGCTTGCAGGAAAGTCCCGCTACGCCGCACCCACGTTTGTCCGGCACGCGGCCATGCATCCGCATTCTCCGACAGACTGCCGACAGCACCTTCGGCAAGAGCCTGACGGTTCATATTTCTGAATAAAGTATAAGCGATGTCCGCCTGTCCGTTCTCTATCATCCGTTGCATTGCCATGCCATTGTTCCAAAGCCATATCGTACCGTTATGATAAGCATCGTCTTTATGATAACGATGCCACTGCTCATGATAAGGATGGAATTGTTCGTCATCCTGATCGAGTGACGACACACCCCAGGGATATACCAGACGTTCCCAAACTTCTTTGGTTTCATGCATCTTTAAGTTTGAATCAGAAATCAGATCCAGTGCATAGATAGCATTGGGACGAATTTGCGTATCACCGGTACCGTCTGTATTCAAATGATCGTAAACAAATTGAGTGGCAGTATCTACAAAATCCCGTTCAAAGTTTGAACGAAGACGTGCCGCCGCATCATTCCAGCGCCTGGCATCCTCTTCCCTATTCATATAACGGGCAAGATCCGCAGCATTCATCAACTGGATATACCATAGAGCTTGCACATCTACAGCACGGTTGCCACGTGGCGAACAAGGATATTTACTTTGGCGCTTGGCATCCATCCAGGTGTCCGCATCGGCATGAGTGAGATAACCTTTCTCATCGGTATACAGACGCAAAGAGGCATCTGTAGCAATCTTTACCGAAGGATATATCTCTTTCACAAAAGCCGTATCACCTGTATATTTCAGATAATCGTGTACTTGCATCACAAAGCGGGGCGTTCCATCGGTGGTATTATACAGAACACCTTCCAGATTCAGGCGGTTGGGAATACGTCCGTAAGTGGGAGAAGTGGAAACAGTGTCCTGATAGCGGGCAAAAGATGCAAGGATATCACGTGCTGTCTCAAATTGTCCGGTGCAAAGCACTGCACCCGGCATAGAGATAAACATATCCCTTCCCCAGAAGTCCGTAAACCAAGGCAAACCGGCATACATGCCGTAACCGCCATGTTGATAAGTTATCAGCTGGTCGTTAGTGAGCATAATCCAGGCAAGTGCATGATCCAAAGAATCCAGATTCGTTTTCAAAGGATTATGATTGAGCAGAGATTGTATACGCCGACTACGTTCTGTCAGCCAATTCTCTCCTTCTTTACGGAAACCCTCTATGGCTTCCCGACTGTCTTCTTCCGTACCAAAAGCAATTAGGAAACCGCCTGAAGAAGCCGGAACAGTCATTATGCTATCATTAAATTCGATAGCTACTCCATTAGCCGGTGCCATACGCACCACATTTTCGGGTGATTCTTTTGCCGTATAAACTACTGAATTGCCGTCTTTCCGGGCATCAGTCACATTCTCTCCTTCCAACATCAAGGAAACGAGTTTTCCTTGTATGCTATCCATACGTACATATAGTAAGCGTGGTTTATCCAACAAACAAAATGTTTCTACTGCTTTATCATAATGACGCATCAACCTGTCCGGATACACCCTTACATGGGCATTCTTCCGAAGCAGTCTTTCGCCATCCACATACAAACGGTAGTCAGCAAAAATGCGTTTCGCATTTACGTTCCATCCTGCATACCAGTCCCCCCAACTATCCGTGGAGGTCATTCCATAATAAAATCCTCCGCTCTTATCGGTATAGGAGTATTCACGGGAATGGCCGTTGGGGATGGAAACACCTAATTCATCGATACTTAAAGGAGACAATTCCTTCATATTCTCACCACAAGAAACTACTAAAAGAGAAGCAGCTGCCAGCAATATACCGGCAGCTTTCTTCCAAAAACACAAACAAACTCTATTATCAACCATTTTACAACAACTAACCTATTTCATAATTTTACAAACCTGTACTCTTCCATCTTCCAGATAAGCTCGTGCCATATAATAACCAACAGGCAAAGCGGATAAACCTAAAGAAGTACAGTTCTCCTGTGTCATAACCAGCATACCATTGACAGAATACACTTCTACGCGTTTAGCTTCTCCGGCAGGCAATACTAAAGTATCTATCCCCTTATTATAGTATATCAAAGTCTTCTCAGCATCCGGAGTAGTTGTTTCGATATCCGTCAAAGTAGGTTTAAAATTGGTGAAAAGACGGAATTCATGAGCCGGAACATCAACCGTCTGCGTCGTGCCCGATACAGTCATTTGTTCATTATCCTTCAACAATTCATACCAAGTACCTGTCTTGGGGAACGAAACTGAGAGGTTTTTGTCTGCCAGTGTAAAGTTTCCGACTACGACAAGAGATTTCTCTCCATCAGCAGAAGTGGCGGATAGGGTACGTCCGCTGTCCCAATTAGAAGTGCCGACTTTCCAGCTAAACTTTGCGTCTGAAGCAAACAGTTCAGAATAGGAATGGCGTAAATCTAACAAAGTCGCATATGTTTGGTATAATTCTTTCCGGTCAGCATCTTCAAAGTAATCCCACTTGGTTGGTTTAGGGTCTGTACGATATCCACCCTGCCCATCATATTTAGTACCGTCACTATTGTTATTGATAGAGAAATCATATCCCAACTCACCAAATTGCCAGATCATCTTTGGTCCGGGTACGGTAAGGAAGAAGGCCGCATTGGTGGCTAAACGTTTGGTACGGGTCGAGAGATTAATATTACTTCCTGTTGCAGGGCTCATTCCGGTATTTGTACTCGTAGTTGATGCTATTACTCCGGTATTTCCCCATTTCCAGGCTTTAAACCCTGTACGTTCTTCATCATGACTTTCCATATATCCCACTAAACTACCGGCAGGCATACTTGTTCCCGCATATAAACCACTGAAATCATTTTCTGTAGTCCATCCCATTGCGGTTTGACAATATGAGTTATTCATATTACGCCACAACAAGATACCTGCTTCTCCCAACTGCTTTTCTTCACTGAGAGCTGCCAAATGCTCAAAAATAACATAAGCACCCGGTTGGCGCTTCTGTACAGCAGCCGACATACGTTTCAGATTGGCAATACGTGCATCATCCGGACCATTTGCCCAATCACTCGTTCCGTAAGGAGTATTGGAGAATCCTTTTGTAAAGTCATAACGGAAACCGTCAATTTTGTATTCCGACATCCAGAAGCCGGCTACGCTATCTACCAGAGCACGCGTATATTCACTCTCGTGATTAAAATCATATCCCCATGAAAGACTCGGATTCTTGATATTCGACTCCTGATTATACCACGGATTATCAGCAGAAGGTTTTCCATCCGCATCCCTATATAGGAGATAGAAAGGAGACTGGCCAAAGCTATGATTCAGCACAAGGTCGATAATGACAGCCATCCCCTGATTATGACATTCATCCACGAAAGCTCTTAAATCATTTTTTGTACCGTAATACTTATCTACGGCAAAATAGAATGAAGGATTATACCCCCAACTCGTGTTTCCTTCAAACTCATTAACAGGCATCAGTTCGATTGCATTTACTCCCAGATTCTTCAAGTACTCCAGTTTTTCTTTCGCAGCATTGAAGGTATGTTCCTCGGTAAAGTCACGAATCAGCATTTCGTAAATAATCAACTTTTCAGAAGCAGGGCGCTCAAAGTTCTTCACTTTCCAGTTATAAGCAGCCTGTCCTGTTTGCAGGACGGAAACAATACCTTCTGCTTTTCCAGTCGGATAGGCTTTCAAATTCGGATATGTTGTACTCTCGATATACTGGTCATTCCAAGGATCCAAAACTTTATCTGTATATGGGTCTGCCACATAAATAGAACCATCTACCAAATATTGGAAAGCATACTCTTCTCCTTTAGTCAATCCTGAAAGAGTTATCCAGAAATATTCACCGTCTTGTTTCAGCTGATAGTCTGCTTTAGGCATCCAATCATTAAAGTCACCTACTACATATACATACTTTTTACCCGGAGCCTGCAACACCAAAGTTACTTCCGTATCACTGACATAGTTAATACCGGGACGTACTCCCTTAGGCATCATTTCCGAAGTACTTGTTCCATTCAGTACTGTTACTTTTTGTGTAGCGGATTCTGTTTTACCATTAGCAGTAGCCTCTACTTTCAACGTATAGCTTCCGGCTGTTGAGAATGTATAAGATTTGGAAATAATAGTAGCATTAGTTGCAGTAGCTATTTCGGTAGCGTTTACATAAAGTTTCAAATCGGAAGCCGTAGAGGCAGAAGCTTCAATTGTAAGAGGCGTACCGATAAGTATATTTTCTTTTTCAGCAGGTTGGTCGAAGCGAACGGTTAAACCGGCGGCATGTACATCAACAAAGATATCTTTGCCACCTGTTTCTTTTCCTTCTTTCGATTTATCGGCACTACGAAACACAAAAGCTAACTGCGTTACAGTTTCGCCACTCTTAACACCATAATATTCACGAATACTGGGAGTTAGCTTTAATTGCCATTTATCATTTCCCAATGAAGTCATTTTATACTTCGCCGAGTTATCTCCCCATGTCGGAGCATATTGCCAGGCTGTGCCCCCAATTGTCACTCCCGTATGTGCATACACATCCCCGGTGAAGCCTTTCAACCCTGCCGTACCTTTCGTTGCATCAAAAATAATGGTGACTTCATCATTCTCCGTCGGGAAAGCCGGAGTAGTGGTTACTATTTGCGCTTGCATGGCAACCACTGCCAGCAAACAAATAAAAAAGGAGTAAAGTCTTCTCATGCGGTATCAATTTATTGGTTAATGGCTCAAAAGTACACCAGTTATCCCGGATTATCAAGTACTTGAAACAGAAGCAGGAAAAGAAGTAGTGCAAACGGTTGCATGAATCAAAGCATACATTCCTGATCAACTGGTTTCTGTCGGCAAAAATCTAACGGACCGGAAATCAGCTTATGGGATTTGATGGGTTTCATCGGTTTTATTACTGCAATGTTAGGATTTTATGGAAGGGCTATGGCAGCCTTTACCTACTTAAGCTCCTTATCCTTTACTACAACCTCCTTATCGCCCTTTACTAAATAAATATGGCAACAGTTTGCTGAAACAACATAGTTTTCAGTAACTACTATTTTTTCTCCTATTTTACCAACAAGCTGCAACTCAATCTCTTTTCCTGCAAATTCTTTTCTATCAAGATCTGAAGCAATAGTATATGTATGAAATTCTTCTCCCCAATTAGGAACATCCCGTACCTTTCCTGTAGCAACTTCTATAACTTCATAATTATCCAATACGACAGGTGTACCATCTTCATATTTCATTTTAACTCCAATATTACAAAACTCGTCAGTACAATTAACACCAGAACAATCCTCTGCTCTATCATTATTTTTATCACTACTACACCCTGTATACAAAATAGCCAAACATAAAGAGGCAAAAAATAATAAGTTTTTCATAAGTAATATATTTTAAGGTTTCTACTTATATAGTAAATACATAAAAACTGAAATACTGCATTCTATAAGCAAAAAAGTGCTATAAAAACAGCATTGTTGTACTTATAGAATGTAGTATTGTTTTTCAATTAGCAGTCTACTTTCCTACTGTTACTTTTTCAGTCAAAATTTTATCTCCTATAATAATACGAGTTACATACATACCAGAGGTCCATCCTGAAGTATCCATCATATAAGATAAATTCGTCAGACCTTTAACTTCTAAAACTTTTGTCCCATAAGCTACATTGTATACTTCCAGATTCCAGTTCAGACTATTCCTTCCATTTATCACATCATCAGTAACTAACCGTATTTCTTTAATATTCTCTGAAGGAGAAAGCACTTTCAATGAATAAGCAGAAGCTGGTGCATTTCCGTTACCAGTATAGGAAAAGAATATTATTCGTTTCTTTTTACATACACCTTCACCATCAAGTATAAAAGCAAAAGGTAAACCACCAGAACGATATGGTAATTGAAATTCTAAAGTCTTTGTTGGCCGATGATAGTTCCAAAATAAAGGTTTATGAGTAATTCCACCTAAAGAGTCATAATAGATATCTTTATCATAATCACTGTTAAAAGTTACACGAACCATACAGCCTTGATGTACAAATGTAGAGTTCTCTACTCTGCCACTTATGCTCGGATGAGTAACCCCATAAAAAGTACAAGCCTCTTGTATATAGGTTGCATAAGGATAGGATTTTGTATCAGATATAACTTCTTTTGATAAAGTCAATAAAGTATTTCCATTATAGACTATCTTTGCTACTAAATTTGCACTGTAAGGATAATAATATTTATTTTTTATAGTGCATTGATTAGGTACTGGATAATTAGTGTAAAACTGTGGTCGTGGTGCACTATTTGGTTCTGTTGGATATTCCCATACCACCATTGCGTTAGCTGGCAAATTCTTGATATAATAAGTACTACTATCACAAATAAATTTAGTTCCTACTATTTCTGGAATCAATTCTCTTGCTTCTAACTGCATCATACCTGTATTACTTGGATCTATCCAATCTTTTAATCTTCTCGTCGCTACACTTCCATAATCCCACGACACATCAAAACGTCCATAAAATTCTATTACTGGAGCACAACCAGAATCACCACCATGTAACTGCCCTATAACTAAATGATTTTGATTCATCAATGGAGATCCAGAAGAGCCTCCCTCGGTTGTACCAATATCAAACCCAACCCTCCAATGCGTATTCTTTGCTGTGGTTGTACCATCAGTCCAATTAAGTGATGAATTATAACTCACAACTGCATCATTTTCTATTGAAATTTTCTTTATATCACCTCGTGGATGATGTATGCCAACAGCGTTTGCAGCCGCAACACTACTCCGAGTCCAACCTAAATAATAGGGCATATACCCATTCACATCTTTAACAGACTCCATCAATTCCAACAAAGCAAAGTCTGAGTGGCTGTTATTTGCTACAAGTTTAGCCCCAGCTGAACTTGGAGGATTATATATATATGTATTAGAGCAATCAGGACTTTCATAGTTCCAATAGAAAATTAACTGATTCATCAAATTAATTCCCTGTGCGTCATATCCACTAGCAAAACAATGATTTGCAGATAAAAAATAATCTTTATTTCCTGTATTATTGATTAATGCACCAGTACATAGTGCTCCATTACCATCATAAATCGCAGCAACAGCTCTCTTTTCTTTCTGCCAATTAGCACCTTCCGGACAATTTATATTCACATTACAACTCCTGGAAATTCCAGGAGTCACACCATGCGTCACATTACTTTGAACTGCAAGAACATTTTTATAAACATAAATCACTCGTTCTACAGAGATAACTCCTGTTTCCCTTCCAACAGGTTCATAATATTCAAGTACAATATCTTCTCCTGCCACAAATCCTGTTGCAAAATCTACTGGATTTTCCCGCGTACCTTTGTTGTTAAAACTCGTAAAAGCTCCTATACAGAATGTTTTATCTGCATTATAAATAAAGAATTTAGCACCTTCCGGTATCCAGTATTTATCATAGCTGACAGTCATAGCCTTTGCTCCTGATGCATGTAGTTGCAGACGCCAAACCCGCATGCTATCTCCCAAGACTTGCCAATGACCAGAATTGTGCAGATTGTAATTCACAGCAAGAGGTAAACCAACACGATAAGGGATATCAGCATCCGCAAACAAACTATCTTCATGTAATGCTTCAGCTACATCAGGAACAGGCAAATTAATCACATCACTCGAACGAGTAGAAAATAAAGAGGATGAAAAACTCGGAGGCAACTCATTTGTGCTGATCTGTGCATTAGCACTGACTGAGAAGATTGCAATAAGACAAAATGCAAAACTCTTCAATAAAGCTTTTGTTTTCATAGTATTATATTTTTGTTCATTAACAAAAATAACACACAAATAGGATATAAGCAACAAAAGAGTATGGACAAACAAACACTACATAAAACATTAAGGAGCAGAATATTAAGCAAAAAAGCAATCTATCTTAGTGGACAATTACTAAATCCATATTAGCAATAGCATACTATTTTAATAGGCTTATCATCCATATAAGACAAAAAAGCATCTCCTACTTCCCACTTCATTGGACGTTTTCATACCTCTTTTCAATATTCATGAATTCTGTCACTGTCTCCCAGTACTGCCTTTTGTTCTGTGGACGCGGATGCCAATCCGGATCAGGGCTATTACGAACAACCTCTTCCCAATTTCCGTCATTCATAAATTTATAATCAGTAGTGCAGGAAGATAATTCCTTTATAGGTTTAAGAAATATATATCCATCAAATAAATCCGCTAAAGTAAAGTCTGTATGCCCCATTGAGTAGTAACTATGATCACGTAATTCTCCTATAAGCGACTCCTTCAAATCAAAACCAACAGGTTTATTGTTGTACTTACTCATTACCACTTCCAATTTTCCTGCTGCTGGAGAAACCAATGCAGGCTGATGATTTGGATAATTAAAGAAAGGTTGATGTAAAGCCACAGAAACTACTTTCGTATCATATTTTGAATAGAGCAAATTTCCTAAGAAACGCTTTTCATAGCGCACAAAATCAGGAGAAGTATAATCATAATAAGGAAAACAATAAGATGTAAATGCATGAATTGTCCCTGTCAAAACCAATATTTTCTCATGGCAAGACAACACTTCACGTTCTAAAAGAGCACATCTGAAATCTTCCGTATTCCCCAAAGGAAAAACTTTTTTCATATTTTCCGGTGTTCTCACCTTTTCAAACGCTTCCCAATTATACCGATAACTGATATTCAGAATACGGAACCTTCTCGCTTGCTCCGGTAACGAATGATTCCACTCCCATGCAGCCTTATAAATATTCATATACTCGACGATAGCCCATCGGGTATTATAATTAAACATCAACTGACGAGCCAATTGTTCATCATACTTTGGTGCATTTATCAATGAATCTAATTGTCTTTGATCTTCGTATGCCCCGAACTCCATTCCCAACATATAAATACCATTCTCATACAATTTAGGTATCATGTTTCGAACAAAATCCAAATTCTCTTTCACCCCATGATCTTCAGCCAACAAAACAATGTCTGCTTCCTTAAATTTAGATATCAAATAATCATCAGGTGAAAGGTTCTTATCGTGATTATCACAAATAGCACTCTTCTTTTCACTTCCCAAAAGAAATATCAGCGGATTATCCAAACGCTTATTCCAATCCTCCTCCGTATGTCCGGCTCCCGGAAAGACCTTAGATATCCACATGGGAGCCTTCCAACCCTTCCTTGCCATCAGACTGTCCAGTTTATCTTGATAAGGAGGATAATAAGCATCTAAAGTGGCATCTCCCCTATCCATATAAATCATACGGCTGTTAGCCTTTGGGAGATTCTTATCCAGATAATTCCGAAAAGCTTCCGACCATTGGTCCGCTTTTTCTTTAGAGAGTTCATTACTTAATATCATAGGGACATGAGTTGACATACAAGCAGCTCCTCCAAACACTTCCGGATATTCACAAAGTGCATATAGTGAAATTAAGCCGCCCATACTAGAGCCCATCACAAAGGTATGCTCGACACTTTTATTCGTGGAATACTTTTTATCAATAAAAGGCTTAACTTCTTCTACCAAAAAACGAAGATAGTTATCCGCATTAAAACCCACATCACCCGGAACCACACTATCCGGTAAGTTCTTCAATGCTTTTTGAGGAAAGTAGTCTGCATATCTCGTTTCCGGGATGTTTGCCACTCCTACAACAATACAGGGTTTGATCTTCTTTTCATTCAGGAGTTTTCCTACAACTTCATCAATCCCCCATTCTTGCTTATTCCAAGTGGTATTCGCATCAAACAGCATTTGACCATCATGCATATAAAGAACATCATACTTCTCTTTTGAAGAATAATCAGAAGGTAACCAAACAAAGACATCACGCGGGGTGACAATTGAAGAGTTAAAGCCAGGATACTCTACAAGTTGTCCTAAAGAAACGGTTTGCTGCGCAATACCATAATGACATAGCAGCAGAGCAAATGCTATAAAAAGGAACCTCATTTTCATTGTATTACATATTTAGCTATTACCGATGTACAACTTACTACAAATACGATTTAGAATATTTAAAAAGGCTGCCTGTAGAATAATTCCTCCAGACAGCCTTTATTTTTATAAAAATCAACCTATCTTATTTCTTTGTCATTGTACAGTACATTACATCAGAATCCGTACGTTCCAAATACAATTCAATATCATAAGTACCTGCACTAACGGACAAGTTATCTCCTCCGAAAGAAAGATCATCAACCTTTCCACCGACATTAATATCCCACCCATCATTAGCACGGAATTTCATAGTTCCGTCAGTCAACGTAAGAGTAGCCGTCCAACACTTCTTATCTGAATCCCAAGTCATATTCTGATCAGAATTCCAACCGTCAGCAGTAGCATCACCAATAATACCCCAAGTAGTAGCCGTAGCTGTAAGTTCACCATTCATTACATCAGCAACAATATAATAGAAACCAGCCGTCGGCATATTTATATTACTACCATCGGTACTCGGTGCAAGTCCACCCTCGTAAGTAGAGAAGTGACTACTGTTGTATTCACCATTATCCCAGTTACGTTGCTTCGTAAATTTGAAATCACCATTCAAATTACTGAAACCCTTATAAACTCCATCAAAATCACTTGTACGGAGAGCCTGAGCTACTGCAGGATTCCAACCTTGATGATTACCCGGAATATAAATGAATTCTTCTGTCGGGAATGCCGTACTCAACACTTTCACTGTAAACGGATGCTTGTTCACATCAACAATCACTTTATATTCACCGGTTTCCCCTTCAAATTTAAAGTTATCACCTCCATCTCTAAATATACCATCTGCATCAATTGCATATCCCCAATTGTCGTTAGCACGAGGTTTATATTCACCATCTTTCGTCAATGTAGTAACCACAGAATATGTATTAGCCACGGCATCATATACCAATGGGGTTTCCTTATCCCAGCCACCTACTGTAGCAGAACCAATCAGCCCCATAGACTCTATTTTCACAATCTGAAGGGTATTAAACTTCATGCTTACACTGATACGATACGTTCCGGCAGAAAGAGATATAGCTGTATTACCGCCTATAGTGCCGTTTATAACCTTGTTTCCTTTATCGTCGGTAGTAGCTTCAGCGTCGTCACTTCCAACTTGAGCTTCAGAGTCCGGATCAAGTAATTTAAAGTTCGCATCAGAGTCAAGAGTTACAAAACACTCAAACAAACCTTTGGTTAATGTACTTTGTGGAATCTTCTTATCCGTACCGGTAAGTTGTATGTAAGCCGGATAAGTTGCCTTATAAGTAGTAACCTTCACTGTTAACGGTGCAGAAGGTACACCATCAGGATATGTCTCCGAATATGCTGTTACAACAAACTGCACATTAGCAGGCACAGCTTCGGGAGCACCGGTAGCTACAACGAGTTCATTCCATTCGTCAACGGTCTTCGTACAAGTGGTTCCTGTCAAATCTTTAGCCACTTCAACAGCCTCTCCACCATCGTAGGATACGGAAACGGCATAAGTGATAGCCTCGTTATAAGTTAACCGGGCAGCTTCCCAACTCAACAATTGCACTTCACCAGCAGGATCATTCATGTCAAGCACTAACTCTGAAACGGAAGCAGCAACTACTGCTGACACCGCATCACCATAAGAATATACTTTCATTGACTGCTTAGCAGACTCATATTTACCATTAGCATCCGAAGCCACTACATAGAAAGCGAGATCAAATGAGTTATTTTCAGGAATACCAGAGATTCCTTCCAGTAAAGTGTGAAAATCAGTCTTTGTTACTGTAAGGCTCAAATCTTTCGTAGTAGTTCCTACCTGCACAGCAGCAGTGGTACCATATTGTGCATAAAGTGCATAGGAAACTTCACCTTGCATAAAACGGGCAGCAGACCACGCCCATGTAATAGACTCTGACATTGTATTCTTTGTCATCAGAATCATTCCATTGTTCACAAGTTCAGGTGCCGCAGGCTCTTTTGAAAATGTATCTTCCCAATCCTCCTGGCATCCGGTGGCAGCTATCATTACGATAGCTGCTACGAACATATATTTTAAATATTTTATCATAATCATTCAATTTTAAGATTATAACTTATTACTGCTTAATTAGTTCTACAACAAAAGGAGTACGATTGGCATGAAGCTTGATAATATAAGTACCCGCATTATCAACCTTAATATTATCCCCACCATTGGTTACGAGTTCAAGACCACCAGGTATAGCGATACTTGAATTACCACTTGCACCATACTTATTATCATAAGTTGAATTAAGACGAATCAAGAATTCACCTCCTGCCTCAAAAGTCAAAGGTTCAGAAAGCCATGCGTTTTGAATAGGATCATAAGTCAAAAGACTTGGAGCATCAGCATTCCAACCATTACATGTGCCTACAACATCAACGGCTGAAACAGGAGTAGCATCAATTGACATTGCAGTTCTGTTTACTGAAATCTTCCAGAATCCGGCAGGCAACTGTAAATCACCACCAGCAATACCAGTAAAGTGGCTATCTACTTTGAAAGCATCGTAACCCCAGTTACCTCCGCTCCAGCTACGCTCGGAAATAATTTTGAAAGCTGAATGTCCAGATGTACCATCTTCAAAGAAATCATAGAGACCTTCATAAACATTAGTACCTGCACTCGTTTCCCAGATTTCAACAGCTTCACCTTCTTTCCAACCATTGAAGAAACCTACTACATACAGATTCTTCAGCGGAGCTGCATAAGTAGTCACCTTAAAGGAGTTTGAAACATTGGATTTAATCGCTTCATACTCATCCGTTCCTGCAAATCGAGCTGTAACATAAGCCTGAACCTCTGCTGTTTCGTTAGGATTAACACCAAGACCATTGATTACAACTCCATTGATATCGCCTTTAGCAATAGCCAGAGAAGTAGAAGAAGAGGTACCCACCAAGGCAGATTTATCGCCCTTAGTTAAATAAACAGTATAAAGCACTTGTACAGGTAAACCAAAGTCAGCGGCTTTCCAAGAAAACACAACTGTTTCATCCTTAGAGTTGTCGGCATTCACAATAATATCACTGCACTGCCCAATAACAGGAGCAATATATTTATCGGAGCTATTTACTTGAGGCGTATCAATGTCTGTTTCGCAAGCAGCAAACAGCACGACAGCCATCAATAGCATTATATTTTTAATTAGTTTCATAAATCTCTTATTTGGGTTTTAATTATTAGATTGATAACCTGTATTCTGCACTAAGTTTGGGTTTTCACTCAAATCAGATTGAAGCAGAGGATAAACAGTACGATAACTAGGCAAAGCAACCTTACCATCGGGTATACCACCCTTATACGGCCAAGGATACGACATTGCCGTAAAGTAACCATAACGAATCAAGTCTGTACGACGGTGACCTTCCCACATTAACTCACAAGCACGTTCTTTCAAGATAAAATCCAAATTGATGGATGACGGAGTCGTCACACCTGCACGATCACGTAATTCCTTAATATAGCCCATTGCCTTAGAATCTGTTGTAGTTCCACCGTCCAAACGAGCTTGCGCTTCCGCATAAATCAAATACATTTCTGCCAAACGGAACATCGGGAAGTCAGCTGATGAGAAGATAGTATAATTATCGGTAGAATAGAGGGTACCATCTGAAGCCCTACTATTGAATTTCCAGCATCTCCACCCCGAATTAACATTTGCCTTATCATAAGCTTCCACACCGCCTATATTATAGAAGAAAGCACGGCGATCACTTTTTTCACGATTATAACCGAACCCACTTTTTGCCTCCCAATCTACACCAACGAGGTCAAAGTTCGCTACATATTCATTAGGAACATGATAACCATTCCACTGGTCACGACTAATCTTAGTACCTGCCGGATAGCCTAATGCAGCAGCGATACCATTATTGGCATCCTCACCCAAAGAAGCATTGATAAGAGCAGTTGTTCCACCATAGCTCTGAGTTTTATCACGATCATAAGCTATCGCAAAGATAAATTCATTACGAGCATTCAGATTCTCCGTATTATCTTGCATGAAGAGTTCTTCATAATTCGGACACAACTTGTAACCCATAGCAATCACAGCTTCTGCAGCCGCTTTGGCATCAGCCCAGCGAGCCGTTCCTGTATACACTTCCGCATTCAGATACATACGAGCCAAGACGGCTTGAGCTGCGCCTTTATCTGCACGGGGATAGGCAACACTACCTTTATTCGGGAGAGCTTCGCCACCTTCACCTGAAATGATAGCTTTCAACTCTGATTCAATCCAATTGAACAAACCTTCACGACCTATTTGCGTAGGCAAAACACCACCTATGTTTTCGGGTAAGGCAAAAGGAGGATTTCCAAAGAGATCAAGCAAAATGTAATATCCTAACGATCTAAGGAAACGAGCCTCAGCACGAAGTTCCTTAATACCTTCCATATCTATTTTCTTATCACTCTGCAACAAAAATTCATTTGCACGAGTGACAATCATCATACAACGTGTATAAACGGCAATCAAAGCATCATTAGGTGCAGTCGTCCAAGAGTTATTCTGCAGGTCAGCTACATAAGCATCTCCCCAGACACACTTCAATGAACCCACTGACATTTCGTTCAACACCATATACTGACGTACCAATTCACTGGCACCGGCATCACCCACATTGATATCTGCCGAACCCGGATCACTCTGGCTCACCAAAGAGAAAGATCCATAAATGTAAGCCAAACCTTTTTCAAAGTCACCTAAGGTGACATAGACCTGTTCAGCTGTCTTATCCGTTTCATTCAATGGCATCGTATCCAGGTCTCCGATACAAGAGTTCAATGTCAAAGCTGACATTGCAATTGCCAAACTATAAATATATTTTTTCATAATTTATCCGTTCTATCATTAGAAATTAATACTCAGACGTACCGTATAGAGACGTGGACGAGGAACAATATTATTGTCTACGCCATCTGTCGCTGTAAGTTCAGGATCCAATCCACTATATTTAGTGATAGTAAATACATTCTGTACAGAAGCACCTACACGGATATTACCTTTCCAATGAGCAAATTTATCGAAAGTATATCCCACATTGATGTCATCCATACGGAAGAATGAAGCATTCTCCAAAAACATATCAGAATATTTTTGCTCTGTTGAGATAGCTCTTGTCCAGCCAGTCTTCAATACGTTAGTAGATAAGTTATTAATATATCCCTTTGTATAGTCATCAGAGAAAGCGGAAGAATTATTCATCGCTACCCGATTCAAGGCATAACCGCCAAATGAACCATGAGCGTTGAAACCAAAGTCCCACTTCTTGTAAGTAAACTGAGAACTAAGACCGAAGAAGAACTTAGGTGTAATGCTCTTACCTGTTACGTAACGGTCAGCTTCTGTAATGTTTCCATCACCATCGCGATCAACCAATACATTCTGAATAGCCTTGCCATTTTCATCATAAGCCTGCTGGTAGAGATAATAAGTGTAAGGAGCATATCCCACACGGTGAAGTGAAGTATAACCACCGGTACCACCCATATTTGCACCAGTTTGTACCCCCAGATAAGTGGAATCATCATTGGTCAACTTCGTAATTTCTGTCTTCTGATAAGTACCGTTCACGTTGATAGTCCAGCGCATATCTTGCTTCTCGATAGGAATGAAGTTAAGGTTGAATTCAACACCCATATTCTTCATATTACCTACGTTAGAAATCACAGTATTTGAGAAGTTATTACCCATAGGTGTCGTGATATTGTTCAGCAAATCAGAAGTCTTACGATAATACGCATCTACATTACCATTAATACGTCCACCAAAAATACCGAAGTCCAAACCAACGTTGAAAGTTTCAGTAGTTTCCCACTTGATGTTGCGATTGTAAGCATTAGGAGCCAAAGTAGTGATGTAACCATCTCCCCAAGGAATCATTGTAGTAGGAGATGAAGACTCTGTATATTTGGCTTGATAAGGATAGAAGTTGTCGCCTATATCCTGCTGACCAGTTTGTCCCCAACCGAGACGAAGTTTCATACTTGAGAAAAATGAATTGTCCTTTAAGAAATTCTCTTCAGCCATATTCCAAGCAAAAGCTGCTGACGGAAACAATCCCCAACGGTTGTCCTTAGCAAAACGGGAAGAAGCATCATCACGCAAAGAGAAAGTGAACAAATACTTAGAATCAATAGAGTAATTTACACGACCAAAGAAAGATACCAAATAGTATTCTTTGCGGTTTGTCGGAGTGTGATTATAAATTTCAGTCCGGTTATCGTTATAATAAATAATCTTATTGAATTTTTCGTAATAATGTTGCCATGAATAACCGCCCATTACATCCAGATGATGAATTCCGAATTCCTTGTTATAGTTAGCATAAAACTCTAACAAAGTATTTGAGTTCTGATTACTGTAATCTTCATAGGTATCAGGAGAAGCTTTTTTAGCCATAAATGAACCCAGTTCATTATACTTGTCACCTGTGGTACGAGAAAAATCATAACCCAAGTTCAAGTTAAAGCGAAGATCTTCGAATCCATGAATCTTATAATCCAATTGTAAATTACCCATTGAACGCCAAGTATTATTCACATTATAAACATCTTCTAACAGTGACAATGGATTGATACCTGAATTTGCATTAGCAGCACCATCAGCATACACCCAGTTCCAGTAACCGTTACATTGGGTTCTGTCAATACTACCATCAGCATTAGTAAAATAAACGGGCACAGTCGGATTGAAAGAAATAGCAGAACCAATAGCACCGTTATCAGGATAATTAGCACGATTATAGATACCTTTTGCATTCACATTTACCGACAGATGATCTTGGAAGAATTTGGGAGACAAACTAATAGAAGCATTAGCACGTTGATTGTCACCGACTTTTAATGTACCTTCGTTATAGTTATAACCTAAGCTAGCTCTGAAAGGAAGACCACCTTTATTTCCATACACACTAATGTTTTGATCTGTAGAAAAGGCTGTACGATAAATCTGGTCTTGCCAATCTGTATTGGCATTTCCCATCATACTCTTAACAAGTGTCAGTTGTTCGCCTGTATACACCCTTTCCACTGTTTCACGATACTGATCAGCATTCATTACATCCAACGTGGAGGTATTCTGCTTGATACTGTAACTTGAGTTGTAACTCACCTGAACTTTGTCGCCCTTACCTTTTTTAGTTGTAATCATTATGACACCATTGGAAGCGCGCGAACCATAGATAGCAGTTGCTGATGCATCCTTCAATACAGTGTAAGATTCAATGTCATTCGGATTAACTGTTGATAAAGGATTAGCCATACCAGCACCGTTACCTGCAATAGGTATACCGTCAATTACAATCAACGGATCATTACTAGCTGTCAAAGAGGCAGCACCACGAATACGGATAGTAGCACTACCAGTAGGGTCGCCGGAAGCCGGAGTAACCAACAAACCCGGTACTTTACCTTGAAGCATCTGATCAGGAGAAGTAATAGCACCACGATTGATTTCCTCAGCCTTAATAGCGGTTACTGATCCCGTCAAATCGTTCTTTTTAACCGAACCATAACCAATTACCACAACTTCACCCAGTAATTCAGCATCATCTTTCAGCTGAACAAGTACCATCGGAGCTGCCTTCACTTCTTCTGTTTTATAACCGATAAAAGAGATAGTAAGCATAGCTCCCTGCGGAACACTCAACGTAAAGTTTCCATCCAAATCAGTGATTGTACCATTCGCAGGATTTCCTTTCTCTACGACATTTGCGCCTATCACTTCCAATCCCGTGGCATCTTTTACATGCCCTTTCACGGTGATGTTCTGTGCATAAACGCCTACAGACAAGAATAACCCTACTAATAGGGGAAGAATCATTCGATAGATTCTAAGATTAACTTGCTTCATGCATTTAAAAAATTAAAGTTAACAATATTAATTACCTATATTTATTATTCGAAATTATCTTTCGATTGCTTTTTCTTTTATAAGGTATCTATAACATGACGCAACAAAAATATGCTTTATATAAATATTAAAATATAAGAAACATAAGAAATATGCAATAGCAACAGTGCAAACGATTGCACGGAATTGCGCAACTACAGCCAGATAAAGAATCTATATTTCAAAAGAAGATCTGATAGATATAGTAAGCATTTTCAAATAGAAAAACTTCATGAAATATCAAAAAGAAAACCAATTTCACAATTTGTTCTCACAACGATTACATTTGCACATATTCCATAACACGAACAAAAATTCAAGACTGCATTCCGGCATATTCCATGAATAAACAAGGAATAAAAATTCGTCATTATTGCATATACTTACTATTATAAAAGCTATTTATGCAGAAAAGGGTTACTACTTATGGGCAATATGGTTACTACTTATAGGTGATATGGTTACTACTTATAGGTGATATGGTTACTACTTATGAGCAAAAGGGTTACTACTTCCGGCTGAAGCACTTATTTGCATCATGCTTTTCACTTATAAGAGTAACTTTCAAGGGATATTCTACTCCAGAATAAATGTAAGTATTTCGATATTCCTCAATCAATCTGCCACTTGCTTACTTTCATTCGCATATTTCAGCTTTCACCAGCATCAGGACAGAAACAATGGATTCTCAGCCAACTTAAAATACAATTTGTCAAATAGATACTATTCATCCCCACCGTGCATTTGTAATAAATACAATGCATAGTGGGGATGGAAGATTTTCTTAAATCAGATGTTACACAATTATTTTAAAGTTCTCAGCACAATCTTACCGGATTTCACCCCCTTAGCCTTAGCCTCGAAAACGATTTCGCCGGGTTGTTCAGCCGTTTGAACAATTGCCGTTAACTGACCGCTGAAGGCGGGCATCTTCAGTAAATGGAATAAGTCGAGCGAAGTAGCATCGCCATTGGCAGCAGCACGATAACGACCGGCACCTTTCACGGAGAAATTAACAAGCCGGTTGTCGGCGGGACAAAGATTACCGTTTTTATCAACTACACGAACGGTGATGTAAGCCAAATCTTTACCATCGGCTTTCAGCTGACTGCGGTCGGCAATCACTTCCAGATGGTGAGGTTTACCGGCGGTACGGATTACTTTTTCCTCTACGGATTTGCCGGAAGCATCATAAGCGACCACTTTCACTTCACCCGGTTCATAAGGAACGTCCATCCACATCAGGCGGTAACGGCGCTGCAAAGCAAGCGTATCTTTCCCTTGCAATGCTTTACTCTCTTCGGCAGTGAGTTTACGCTGCTTGCCAAAGCTTTTACCATTGACAAAAAGCTCGGCTGACGGATAACTTGTGTAAACAAACACAGGGGTGTTCTCCCCTTCCCTACCCGGCCAAGTCCAATGAGGAAGAACATGAAGAGTATTAGCCTGCTTATTCCAAAGACTGCGGTAAAGATAGTAACGGTCTTTGGGCAGACTGGCAAGATCGATGATGCCGAACAGCGAGCTATGACTCGGCCAAGCATCAGTATCATAAGGTGAGGGTTCACCCAGATAATCAAAGCCTGTCCAGACAAACTGCCCGATAGTCCAGTCATAATCATCAGCAAGGGCAAAGTCCTCATCAGGCACATTAGACCAGGAGCAATGTTCCAAATCATAACCGGAAGATTGATGATCTTCATACTTTGCATCACCGCATTTCTCTACAGGGAATTTATATACACCACGAGAACTGACAGTAGAAGATGTTTCCGAACCAAGCACAATGTTCTGTGGCAGTTGCTTATAAGCTTCCAGATAGCGATGTGCGCGGTAGTTGAAACCGGGAACATCAATCATGGCGGCAAAGCCGTTCTTCAAAACACAGGTCACCTGGTCCATACCACAAGTTACGGGACGCGTCGGGTCTTCGCGGTGGCAGATATCCTGCAAGAAAGAAGCCACCTTATAACCTTCGGGGCTACATTGGGTAGGAACTTCATTGCCAATGCTCCAGATCACAACACAAGGATTATTACGATATTGATGCAACATATTTATCATATCGCGCTCCGCCCACTCATTGAAATAACGGTGATAACCATTCTCACATTTGGCAATGTCCCACTCATCGAAAGGTTCCAGCATCATCATGAATCCCATTTCATCACAAAGTTGCACCAATTCCGGCGCAGGCATATTATGGGAAGTACGGACGGCATCACAGCCCATATCTTTCAGCATCGTAAGCTGGCGGCGTAAAGCGGCAATATTGATAGCCGCGCCCAACGGCCCAAGATCATGGTGATTGCACACACCCTGGAATTTACGATGCTTACCATTCAGGAAAAAACCCTTATCAGCTATGATTTCTATGCTGCGGATGCCAAAACGGGTAGTATATTCATCCGTTTGCTTGCCATCCGCATAGATTTTAGAAACTGCCTTATATAGATAAGGTGTCTCCGGTGACCACAGACAAGGAGCATCCACCAGAAAGTTTTGTTCGAAAGGCTGACCGTGATTAATCTTACGGGTATTATCCTTCATTGCTACAACTTTACCATCCGGTGAGATAATCTCCGTAACGATACGGATATCTTTCCCCTCATCATTGGCAATAGTGGTCAACAAACGAACTGAAGCGTATTCATCAGCTACATGGGGTGTAGTCAATTGTGTGCCCCATACAGGAACATGCACTTTCCCGGTAGTCACTACACGTACATTACGGTAAAGCCCGGCTCCGGGATACCAGCGGGAAGACTGCGGTTTGTTTTCCAGACGAACAGCAAGAGTATTGTTCTTACCGTCTTTATTCAAAAGAGAAGTGACATCGCAATGGAAAGAATTATAACCGAACGGCCAGAAACAGGCTTCCTGCCCATTGACGTAGACACGGGCTTCGCTCATGGCGCCATCGAAGACAAGAGTGGTCTGCTTATCAGCAGTGACATCAAAGGTTGTACGATACCAGCCGATACCCACATAAGGAAGCCCGCCTGTGCGCCCAGTCTTGACGGAAGCTTTCTTCTCGAAGTTCTGCGTTATCGCCACTTCCTGCAAGTCGTTACTGCGGTCGAAAGGGCCGAAGATGGCCCAGTCGTGAGGCACGGTTACGGTTTCCCACTTGCGGTCGTCAAACTCCGGTTTCATAGCTTCCGGAGCGTCGCCTTTGGTGAATTTCCAGTTCTTCTCAAGAAGAGACTCGCTGCGTTGCGCTTGCAGGGAGGCAGCAAGTAAGATCATTAAGAATAAAGTCGATAGTTTTTTCATGATGGTATATTATTGATTAAATGCGTCCAGTGCAACAGTCGGTTTACCGCTTTCATCAAAAGCTCCCAACGTATATCCGTTCCAACTGCCATAAGACTGCGGTTCCCAATAGAAGACGCCAAGACACTGTTCGATTGCTTTAGATTTGGCAATCAACTCGGTCAGACAAGATTTTGAGATCTCAGGCTCATCCCACGGCATACCGACTTCGGCAATCATAACCTCCTTATTATAGCGGCTCACCATATCCTCCATATTGGCCACACAGGCGGCAACCATCTCTTGCCAGTTATCCGTTCCGGGATAAAGGGACATAGCTATGACATCATAAGGAGTATTATTGGCTTTCAGAATATCGAATATCCAGCGATAGGTACCGTTGTTGTTTCCATCATGCAAATGTACGATAACTTTTGCATTGGGGAATACTTCTTTCACCGCATTTGAACCGGTCGTGATGAAATCTGCAAAGTTCTTCTCATTCTTCGCATAAGTCACGCCCTCCTTCGGAACGTCATACGTGGCACCGCTCACTGTGGCATCCTCATCCCACAACATACCGGGAGTTATTTCATTACCCACCTGCACCCATTCGGGAGTAATACCTTTCTCTTTCAAGGCATTCAGCACATCTTTGGTATGGTCGGCAATTGCTGTCTTCAGTTCATCAAGCGAAAGTCCTATCCAGGCGGCAGGCTTATACTGGCTACCCGGATCTGCCCATACATCACTGTAATGGAAGTCAATCATCACCCGCATACCCAGTTGATGGGCACGCCAGGCTTTCGCCACAACATCACTCTTATTACACCAACCATCCGAAGGATTCACCCATACACGCAGGCGGATGGAGTTCATGCCCAGATCACGCAATAAAGTCATACACTCCGTTTCACGACCGGAAGCGTTGTAGAACTTCTTTCCCGACGCTTCCATCTGTGTCAACCAACTGACATCGGCGCCTTTGGCAAAGCCGGTCATGTCATAAGTCGGTTCTTCGGGAAATGTCGGTTTATCATCGTCGCTGCAAGCGGCTGCTCCCCAAAGGAGCAAGCCGGCTAATAATATATTCATTAATTTCATAAGTAAATGTGCATAATTAGTTTATATAATAATAGATAGTTAAATGATAATTTATCGAAATGAAGAACTAAGAATGAAGAATGAAGAATTACCTTGCGGCATGCTTGCATAGCGCAGCCAAATTCTTCATTCTTCATTCATCATTCTTCATTAAATTATCATTTATAATAGTATAGGTTGCATTAATTAAATCTACAGTCAGAGTGTATGTGCCCGGTGCCAGTGTGGCATCATCCGTGATGCCGTTATTACTCTTATAATAGAGTTTCCCGGCACTTCCGCCATAAACGTAATTCCAGTCTCCATTAAAAAGATAAATCTTAAATCCCCAGGCAGACGGTTGGGTAATAGTGATACTGCCACTATATACACCACCGGTAGCTGTAGCGGGTAATGGCTCAAAAGTCCAGTCTTCACCTTCCAGTTTGTTGAGACCGGCAACATAAATTTCATTGCCTATAGCCGTCAATTTATAAGTCAATGCTTTCAATGATACATCAAAGAAGTAAAGACCGCCATCCGGTGCAGGGATATTGTTCTCTGTATTAAAAGCTAACGTTCCGGCATTGGCATCGCCTTCGCCCAATTTATAAACATCTCCCCAATTACCTTCTTCTATTGCAAGCTGATATCCCCAGGGAGAATTAACATCCGCCACACCGGCATATCCCAGATTATCCTCATCATAAAGCCGCAGGTAGTTATTGAAGTTCCAGTCACTTTCTCCTTCACTGATACCCAGCATATAAAGAGTCTCTCTCACCGGTTCGGGCTCGGCACTGCCACTGGTTACTTCTACCGTCCACTGTTTCGGATTGCTCAAATCAATAACCAAAGTACATTCTCCCGCTGCCGGAACATTCACAGTGATATTACCCGCTTCTCCGCCAAAGATAAGATTTTCTCCGTTTTGCGCAAAACTTACAGGAGTTTCAATTCCTAAGTTGGCATCACTATCCGAACCATCGGTGCCCGTAGAAGAATCGTATAGACGACCGGTTCCGTTTACCTTGAATGTAATATTTCCCGCCTGTGCAGCACTAAATGCATACGTCCATTTCACATTCGGACGATCAAAAGTCATTGTACCTGCCACATCGCCTGTAAGCGTAAGAGACGGTATGTAAAGGGCCGACCAAGCTTTCTTGTTAGTGTTTGCATCCACATAATAACAACCGCCCATTCCGGGGAACCAGAAGTTCCAGGAGGATTCTTCCGAAGACATCAGAAAGGCCGTTCCTGTTACGCCATCATTACCCCAAACCGTTCCATCACCTTCTTTCATAAAGAAGTTGTACCAGGCGGTGGCTCCCATGAAACCCAGATATTGCCCGTCGGAAGCAGCCGAATAGAGTGTCACACCGGTTTCTGCCTTATCGGCATTAAGAATATACCCCAGACTCATGTCAATCGTATAGGGAGTGACCGCTACTGTGACTACATTAGAGTAAACAGGGATCATATTCTTTCCCGTCTGCGCAGCAAGCCGGAAATAAACGTTATTCGCCACATCAGGATTGGCACCGATATTCTTGGCCAGTGCATTCAAGGCAGCACCGGTATAAGCCTTCGAGAGGGAAGTTTCTACATTTTCGCTCACCACACCCGAAAAATCCTGAGTAGTGGAAACCTGCAAGGTCTGGATGGTCACATCAATAGCCGACAAAGCAGGGTCGCTGATCTGCAAGGCATCTTTCGTCCATGCCAAAGACAGGACAATGTCATTACTGTTTTCCTGCGACAAGACGACTGCACTTTCCGTCGCAACCAATTCACCGGATTGAATACTGCTCAGATATATTTTGTCTTCATCCTTTTCGCAAGAGGCAAAACTAAAGACTGCCGCAAGAAGGAGAAGGAAATTCTTCATTGTCTTCATATAGTATAGAATTAATAGTTTTCGTTATAAAGATTCGGGTTAGCCGTCAGTTCGGTGGACGGAATAGGATAAATGTTATATTTGTTGTCTACTGCCTGTCCGTTCATCACACCGCCTTTCCACTGCCACAGATAGCTGGAAGTGGTAAACTTGCCGTAACGTATCAGATCCGTGCGGCGGACACACTCCAGATAGAGCTCACGGGCACGCTCGTCAAGAATAAAGTCGGCGGTCAACTGTCCGTCGGTAATATTCCCTGAATCGTTGCCAAAGGCACGTCTGCGCAAGTCGTTGACATAACCTAAAGCTGTGGAACGGCTGCTGCCTTCTCCCCCTCTCACTACAGCCTCAGCCAACATCAGATAGACATCCGCCAGACGGAAAACCGGGAAATCGGTATTCACACCACCGTCGTTGCTATTGGAAGCGGCTTCGCCCGCATCAGTCAGGTTAGTCCATTTCTCCGGAAGATAACCGTTGCTTTGGTTTTCCACCACATCTATTGTTTTGGTTTGTCCTTCAGTATAGAACATCCCCCGGCCATCACCATCACTGAAAAGATCGGGAAGTTCGCCTCGCAGACGGAAATTGCCCCAACCGGAAGATATACCGTAATCGGCAGGTACCTGAGTATCGGAAGTGTTATTCACGCCTCCGCAGATGATATAAGTAGTTGCTCCCCACGATACGGTGTGTGTTGCATCCACCGGAAAAGCATAGATGATTTCATTGGTACGGTTATGGTTGTCGGCATTGAACAGTTTGGCATAATCACCTTCCAGCGTATAACCCGCTTTCAGGATTTCGTTGCAGTAGGTGATGCAATCCGTCCAATGGGCAGTACCCGTATAAACTTCCGCATTGAGATATAAGCGTGCCAACAGGGCATAAGCGGCTTGTTTGCAGGCACGGCCGTATTCGCATTCTGTGCGGTCCAGCAAGTCTGCATCCACATCTTTCAATTCCGTCTCCAGATACTCGAACATTTGTGTAGCAGTGTAGCGTGGCGGCAGATAGCTGCCTACGGGATCATTCTCGGTGACGAGAGGTATGTTACGATAAAGATCGAGTGCATGATAGTATGCCAATGCACGGAGAAAACGGGCTTCAGCCCGATAATGGCGTATTTCCGCCTGCTCACTCTCACTGAATTTTTCAATCTGCCCGTCGGTGGCATTACGCAGGAATTCATTGCAAAGCGCTATGGTGTAGTAAATACGATAATACGTATCGGACACCCACGCATCATTGGCATCCCAACTCAGATAAGTAAGCCCACTCATTTTTTCGCCTCCCAGCCAGGTGTAAACCACCTCGTCGGTGCCACATTCCTGCATATTGAAGTAACAGCGCATATAGTCGTAACCGAAGTTACTGTCGAGGTCTTTATCTCCGCCGCCTTTTTCTTGTCCGGCAATGACGAAAGACACATAAAGTTTTCCTAAGACGGCTTTATAGTTAGCTGCGGACGTATAAACATCAGCCGAAGTGGTTTCCGTATGCGGATACTGGTTGAGGTCGTCCAAACAGGAGGTTGTGAATAGTGTACCGGCAAAAAGCAGTACGGTATAGAATATCTTTTTCATACGATATGTCTTGTTTTTAATGGTAAAGATTAGAATTCAAGTCCCAGGCTGAGTGAGTAAGTGCGCGGGCGGGGATAGAAAGAAGAATCCATTCCACTCGGAACCTCCGGATCAACACCCGAATACTTGGTTATGCAAAATACGTTTTGCACCATGACACTGGCATTCAAACTGAGCCAACGGCATACACGACCAAAGTTGTAAGATAGTGACAGGTTATCCATTTTCAGGAATGAGCCGTTCTCCACATAATAGTCCGATAAGTGCTGGCGCCTCTGGAAACCGGTTTCCAGATAACTGCTGTGCACGTTATTCAACTGGAACGCATTATAGCTCATCGTCTCCCAGGCACCGGTGTTCATAGCCATACCGTTATATACGTAATTCCCCACATTGGCACGAAGGCTGGTGCTCAGCGTCCACTTTTTATAGTTCAGCGAAGTACTGAAGCCGAAGATAAAGTCGGGTGTAGGTGATTTATAGCGATAAAGGTCACCTGAGTTTATCTCGCCGTCATTGTTCAGGTCGGCATAAGCTCCCTCGATGGGTTTGCCGGTTTCGGCATCGTAAAGCTGTTTATAGACGTAGAACATATAAGGTTCGTAGCCTTCGCTCAATACCTGCACATTTTGTCCGTCAATGGAGGCACCGGCCGAGATGTTGGTGGCAGCACCACCTTCTACCAGAGAGAGGTTCTTGACTTTCATCTTTTGCCAGGTCATGTTGAAGCTGACATCCCAGTTCCAGTTCTTGCTTTGAATGGGACTGGCGTTCAGGGAAACTTCAATACCCTGACTATCTACATTACCCACATTGGTCAGGATATTCTTATCGAAATTAGTACCGGCGGGAGAGGCAACAGTAGCCAACAGGTCCTTGGTCTGGCGGGTATAGTAATCAAAGCTACCGGTAATACGGTCTTCAAGGAAGCCAAAATCAAAACCGGCATTCCAGGCGGTAGTAGTCTCCCATTTCAAATTAGAGACGTATGCCTCAGGGCGGTAGGTGGTGATGTACTGATTGCCGAACTGTGCTTCCGCCCCACTCTGGCTGGCTGTATAAACGGGCAGATAATTATAGTTACCAATGCCATCCTGCTGACCGGTGACACCGTAACTGGCACGGAGTTTCAGGTTACTCAACACTGCATTGTCTTTCAGGAAAGCCTCTTCACTGACTCTCCAGGCCAGAGCTACAGAGGGGAAAGTTCCCCAACGGTTATCTTTGCTGAAACGAGAGGTACCATCACGACGCATGGTGGCCGTCAGCATATAACGCGAATCAAAGGTATAGTTCAGACGCGCATAGTAAGAGAGAAGCACATGGCGCTCGTCGGAAGCGGCAGTCGTACTTTGTATCTCGCCTAATGTGCTCAGTTCACTGTATTGCGGGGAAGTACTCTTCCAGTATTGATAATCATATCCCACAGTGGCATCAATGCTGCTCTTCCAGGAGTCGAGGTATTTATTGTAATTGAAATAAGTAGTCAGCAGGCGGTTGGTATTCTTTTGCGGACCATATTTATAATCACGCCCATGAGTTGTCTCATACTGGGCTGCCTCAGCCGGAACATATATCTTACCTTGTCCCTTGGCATAATCATACCCCAAAGTAGCATGAAATTTCAGTTCGGGCAGGAAGTGCATTTTGTAATCCACATCAAAGTTACCAACCACACGGGACACACGGCTGGTTGATTTATACTGCTTGAGAGCCCCCAGAGGATTGACCGTACCACCTGTAACCAACTGCCCTACATTGTCAGTAGCCTCAGTGTATCCGCCAAACGTATTGTTACCCGAATAAACCGGAATGGTAGGGTTCCAGGTTGCCGCATTCCAAATGGCATTTGAATTGGCGAAACGGTTGTCGTTACGCGAACCTTTCACATTGAAGTTCAGTTTCAGATGGTCGTCAAAGAAACTGGGAGATAAGGATACACTACCTGTGATACGCTCTGCATTGTCCGTCTTCACCAAACCATCCTGGTTATAATAACCTAAAGACACACGGATAGGAAAGTTCTTTGCCAGACGGCCGGACAGGCTGAGGTTATTGTCCGTACCGAAAGCGTTATGATAGATTTTGTCATTCCAATCCGTGTTGGCATTACCCAGCAGGGCTTTCTGTGCATCCGAGCCCTGAGTATTGACCACATTGATGAACTCTTCGCGTGAGAGCATATCGTTCAATTTAGTACGAGTCTGTATGGAATTGGTAGTTGTGAAACTCACTTTCATACGGTCAGTACTTCCTTTCTTGGTAGTAATGATAATGACACCGTTTGACGCGCGCGAACCGTAGATGGCGGTGGACGAAGCATCTTTCAGGATGGTCATACTTTCTATATCACTCGGATTGATTAATGCCAAAAAGTTACCGTCATTACCACTGATACCACCCGTTTCAAGGGGTACGCCATCCAACACGATAAGCGGGTCGTTACTGGCATTCAGCGAAGCGCCGCCACGGATACGGATGGTACTTCCGGCTGTGGGCGAGCCACTATTACTCATAATCTGTACACCCGATACTTTACCGTTAATCAGTTGTTCGGGCGAGGAAATCAGCCCGGAATTGAAATCCTTGCTGCTGACATTAGAGACAGATCCCGTCAGGTCACTTTTGCGGGTTGTTCCGTAACCGATAACAACCACATCACTCAGTACCTGAGAGTCACTTTTCATCTTTACATTCACGGTATTGTTGTCCGGAATGGGAACAGTCATAGTTTCATAGCCCACATAGGAGATTTGCAAAGTGGTAGCTCCCGAAGGTACAACAATGGAAAAGTTTCCATCAAGATCGGTTATCACGCCGGTACTGGTACCTACCACCAGAATACTGGCGCCGATAAGGGGTTCGTTCGTGTCGTCTACGACATGCCCGGTTACTTTTCTTCCGTCCTGAGCGGAAAGCGGGCTCGTAATTGCTGATAGTGCGATGCACAGCAGACATAGAAAAGCTGTGACGCGATGTCTTAAGGTTTTGTTTCTCATACTTGGTATTTAATTTAAAAGTGTTACTTATTCCAGCCAAATGCCGCCTATTTCTATTTCCACTTGTTTCCCGGCAGTTCCTTCAAAGGACAGTTCAAGGCTTTCTATCTTTTCTACTTGGAAAGGGATCTCCGTTTGCGGACGGAAATAGTTGTCGAGGAAAACCGGATAGGCATGAGGCAACAGGGCGGTATTGGTCTGTCGCAGTTCCGTGAGAGGAATGCGAATGATATCATCCGTTGCAGCCGTACACGGTGCGAGATAGGTATATCCGTCCGAAGTAATGAAACCTGCTTTAAGCCCTTCCGGCATCTTCTTCACGTGCAGACAAAGCTTACGGCCGGCTGCAAGGCGTTCGGGACGGCCGCTAATGTCATCTTTAATATAGCGGCGAAGAAAGAATACCGGATTCGGGTCCTTGGATTCAAAGGTAATGCGGAGAGTCGGTCTCTCCGTTGGGGCATTCTCAATCAATTCACGATTGGTACGGCTCCACTCCGGCAAGGTATAGACTTCCAGGTTATTGTCGGTATCTCCCACTTCCAGTAAAGAAAGTGGCTTCGTAGAAGCAACTACATTCGTCTCCCACAGGGTAGCCGTAGTATAGTCCCAATCCAGCGGACTCTTGGCTACCCCGGAAGGGAATGCCTGTCGTTTATCTCCCCGACAAACAACGATGTTATACCTAAAACAACCTTCTTTTATATCTGAGGCAGGAACAATGGCACGGTATGTGTAACCACCTGCATAGTTCATCTTGATAGATGGATTCTTTTCATTCCAAAAGGAGATTTTATCAGTATAGATGATAACGGAGTCGGGCTGTTCATTGCCGGCTACAGTGGCTTGTATGGTCAGGTCTTTGCCGGCATCAACAGTTCCCACCGGAGAATGATTGACTATGAAGTCAAGGTCTGAAGGTTGAGAGTGGAGAGTTGGGGAGACGTATTCACCGAGAGTGATGTTTTGCCAATGTGTATCAGCAGTCCAGGTTCGGGAAGCGGATATGCCTTCGCGTTGCAAAAGATAAACACCGGGACGAAGGGCGGAAATGGTACCGTTCGTGGCGGCAGTATGTCGGGAGTTATCTTTATCTAATCCATTTATCTGGAAATGTTTACCCAAGTCAGGCAAATCCAGCACCATATCCCATGCATTGGAAATGATATGCATCACTTCTTTATCCAAAGAAGGTTTGGCAAACGGATCGCTCACCTGCACTACATCAGGCATAACTTCCAGGCGCCAGACACCATCTTCCAACTTATCTATCCAATAAGCACCTGTACCCTCGTAACTGACAACGGGAGAACTGCCACATCCGGCAATGGCACGAAGCCGTGAAACATCTTTCGGAAGGGTCTGCGTCGTATTGGAATAGTAGAATTTCTCTCCATCGTTCAGTTCGCTCAAATCCTGTACGTAGCTGACGCGAAAGTCATTGAACAGCGTATCTGCCGGATAACCTCCAAAACTCTCTCCCCTGCCCACTTTCTGTGCCACTTCTGCGGCAATCATCAAACCAAGAGCCTTGTTCGGAGTATAAGCCACATTCAGGTAATGAGTCTGATATTCGGTATTATATGCCGCCATATCAATAGGATCATACGCAAACTGTGTAATCCACTGGAAGCCGGCAGAACGGAAAGTGCGGACAGTGGCAGGATAAAGATAGGAATAGAGATTGTCCGCAGGGTCAAATTCATAAACCAGACGCGCCTTTTTATTGAAACCTTTCAAATTGGAGAAAGGAATATCGTATCGGTCTACCGCGGGCAGGAAGTTTCCTTTACGGGCATGTCCGGAAACAAGCCCCACGGGATACCACTGATAAGTAGTACCTTGAACGGCAGTATCGTAGTAAGCCTCAACCACATGCTGATTGTGGCTGACATTATAGAATACCGGTTTCCGGTTGCCTGCACGTTTCAAGGCAGATAACATCTTGTTGATATAAGTACGCGTTTCAACTACCGTACCCGGATGGCAGGGTTCGTTGTTGATTTCAAAACCTACGATGTAAGGATCGTCTTTATAGGCATAGCCTGTGTAAGAATTAACGTGGCGCACAAGGGCGGCAATATATTTTTCCTGCGCGGCAATGGCCTCTGCATCGCTATGAACAGCACATTTATCATAATTGTAGGAAAAGCCGCCGGTAGGCTGGTTACGTTCGGGATAGCCATTGCCGAAGTTGGTTTGAGCAGTAATAACGATGCGAATACCACGTTCCTGCAATTTAAAGATAAGATAATCCAGCAATTCCAAATGCTCGTTCTCCAGCAGGTTGCCTTTGCCATCGGAAATCTCAACGTCCCAAATGTGGATGCGGTAAGCATTCAGTCCCAGACGTGCAAAGTGGTAGACATCACGATCGATCGCAGCTTTGCGATCAATGCCCAGATAGCCCATTGCACGGTAAGCATGGGCAAAAGGCAGGGTATAATTCACGCCAAAGAAAGAAGCCTCTTTCCGGGTATCGGACCAACGCATGACGCCGTTGGCATCCACATAAACAGTAGGGATATTTTTTCGTACTTGGGACTGTACGTTGTTTGATACCTTGTTTTGTGCCGGGACAACTGCCGTCAGTAAACAAGTAACCAGGAGTAGAATGTGTCTCTTCATGTCATCAAATTAAAGTTGGTTTTCTGTTGGCAAAAGTAACGGAGGGAGGGGATTCGCGAAAGCATATTTCGGACATAAAAGGATAAAATTGAGACATAAAACAGCCACAGAGTACCTTGTAGTGATGTTTTGTGTTAAATAAGCAAACAAAAGACATGGAATAGCGTTGTCTACCAAACCATAACCTAAGACCTAACAAAAAAATATGAGCATGAATAAATTGAAGTTTTCTTTTCTGCTTCTGATGCTTCTGACATCAGTTCCGGTTTTTGCCGATTACGCTCCTGTCAATGTGCAGGAAGCCCTAAAGAAGATGTACCCCCAAGCCAAAGATGTAGCCTGGTCGCGGGACGAAGCGTATTATGTAGCGGACTTTATACAGAATGGCTTCGACACCAAAGTCTGGTTCAATTCCAATGCTTCGTGGGCAATGAAGCAAACTGACTGGGAAACGATGGATGAAGTCCCTGCCGCAGTTTATAATGCATTTGCTGCAAGCCAGTATTCTGATGGGATGGTACAAAATGTTACATTGGTCCAATTTCCCGAAAAGCAATCGGTGATTTCTGTAATAGTGGGTATGGCAAATACGCAGACCAGGTATCAACTGCTATTCACCCTTGACGGAGGATTGGAGGATGAACGTAATGCGACTTACTTTAATAATCTGCTGGGTGCAGAGGTGTTCTTATAACAAAGATTTTCCATAATAAAAAGCTATTATGGAGCAGGACAAATGAAGCTAAATTCTTATTCGTATCGGTGCGGAAAGGAATTATTTCACCACAGATTACACAGATTAGCACAGATTTAATTTATTAATAATCAGAGATATCTTCCCTAATCTGTGTAAATCTGTGTAATCTGTGGTGCATCAAAACCGCTCCAAAAAGAAACTAAATTCTGAAAAAATTCAGTCCTACCGATCAGAACTCGCTGGTAAAATGGAACTTAATATGCTTAAAGTCCATCTGGGCCATTTGCAGCACATAACCGCTATCTGCCAGGAAGACATCTCTTCCTTCACGGTCTTTCGCCATATACTGATACTTACGTTTCTTGAAAGCCTCCAGTTCCTCCTGGTCATCACTCTCTATCCAGCAAGCTTTATACAGACTCAACGGTTCCCAGCGACACTTCGCACTGTATTCGTTCTCCAGACGATACTGGATAACCTCGAACTGCAACTGCCCCACCGTACCAATAATCTTCCGACCGTTAAACTGGTTGACAAACAACTGCGCCACACCCTCGTCCATCAGTTGGTCGATACCCTTGGCAAGCTGTTTCTGCTTCATCGGGTCAGCGTTTTCTATATACTTGAACATCTCCGGCGAGAAACTCGGCAAACCACGGAAATGAAGCATCTCCCCTTCCGTCAACGTATCACCAATCTTAAACGTTCCGTTGTCCGGTAACCCGATGATGTCACCTGCCCAAGCCTCATCAACAGTCGTCTTACGCTGTGCCATGAACTGTGTAGGCGAAGAAAAACGCATAGTCTTTCCATGACGCACATGCAGGTAAGGAGCATTACGCGTGAACTTACCTGAGCAAATCTTACAAAATGCAATACAGGAACGGTGGTTTGGGTCGATATTCGCCGTAATCTTAAAGACAAAACCGGTGAACTTCGGTTCTTCCGGTTCCACTTCACGCTCTTCCGCCTGTACCGGACGGGGACTTGGAGCTACCTCCACAAAACAATCCAGCAACTCCTGCACACCGAAGTTATTCAGTGCCGAACCAAAGAATACAGGTGCCAATTCGCCTTTCAGATATTCTTCTTTATCAAACTCAGGATAGACCCCATCTATCAGTTCCAGTTCACCACGCAGTTTATCAGCCAATTGCGCACCGATTTGCTTATCCAGTTCTTCGGTATTGATGTCTACCTCCACCTTCTCTGTAACCACCTGTTTGGAAGGCTGGAAAAGGTTCAGCTTATCTTCATAGATATTATAAACTCCCTTGAAACGGACACCACTTTCGATAGGCCAGGTCAGTGGACGTACATGAATGGATAACTCTTCCTCCAATTCGTCCAGCAAGTCGAAAGGATCCTTAGCTTCACGGTCCATTTTGTTGACGAAGATAATTACCGGTGTATTACGCATACGGCACACTTCCATCAGCTTACGCGTCTGCGTTTCCACACCCTTTGCACCGTCCACTACGATAATAACGCTGTCTACAGCAGTCAGCGTACGGTAGGTATCTTCGGCAAAGTCCTGGTGACCGGGAGTATCGAGGATGTTAATCTTATAATCCTTGTAATCAAACTCCATCACAGAGGTGGTTACAGAGATACCACGTTGTTTCTCTATATCCATCCAGTCGGATGTAGCCGTTTTCTTTATCTTATTGCTTTTCACGGCACCAGCCACCTGAATCTGCCCACCGAAAAGCAATAACTTCTCGGTCAATGACGTCTTACCGGCATCCGGATGCGCGATAATAGCAAAGGTTCGCCTTCTCTCTATTTCGTTATTATTTGCCATATATGATTATATAGGTATCATTTATACTTCATTCAACTTCTCGATACACACTTTCAGGCTTTCTTCCCAATGAGGAACTTCGATACCGAACGTTTTCTTAATTTTCGTCTTATCCAATACCGAATAGTGCGGACGGGGTGCCTTTGCCGGGTATTCATCCGTATGCAACGGACTAACCTTACATGTCGTAATGCCTGCAATGCGGTGAATAGCCACCGTAAAATCATACCAGGAGCACACGCCCTCATCACTGAAATGATAAATGCCCGGAACAATTCCACGATTGATAGCTGCATAGATAGCAACTGCCAGATCTTTCGCATACGTCGGCGTACCAATCTGATCGAAAACGACTCCCAACGATTCACGTTCACGTCCCAGACGAATCATTGTCTTCACAAAGTTGTTTCCATAGATAGAATACAACCAGGCGGTACGAATCACCATCGCCTTTTCACAGTTCTGCATGACTTCCTTCTCTCCACCCAACTTGGTAAACCCATAAACAGAGTTAGGGCATGTCTCGCACTCTTCTGTATAAGGGATATGCGCCGTGCCATCAAATACATAATCCGTAGAAACCTGTATCATTGCAGCACCATTAGCCTGAGCGGCACGTGCCAGTATTCCCGGAGCTTCTTCATTCAGTTTACGGCATAACTCTTCGTTATCTTCCGCTTTATCGACTGCCGTATAAGCGGCACAATTCACTACGACTTCAATCTGATTGTCGGCAATGCACGCCCGTACAGCCTGTTCGTCACAGATATCCAGTTCCTGTACGTCAGTAAAATAATAAGTGTGTTGCGGATTCTCTTTTGCAAGAACTTGCATCTCGTTGCCAAGTTGTCCGTTGGCTCCGGTTACTAATATTCTCATCTCTCTATTTTAGATTTAATTATTTACGATTCACAATCAAAGTAACGTCCCCACTATCAGCCACTTTACAACATTACTCCTCCAGTTTCAACTCTCCCTTTTTATCTTTCTCGTAATAGTTGGCAAGCAGGGAAATAAAACTACTGATGGACTCTATTGCTTTCGCCGTTCCCGGTGTGATTTCCTTCTTCTGCAAACGCAGCAGCAAGACCCCATACAAAGCTTCGAAACACGTCTCCAGTTCCGGCTCATCTTTCTTTCCGTTCTTTTGGCGCAGTTCCACTATAAAGGGCAATGCTTTAAAATAGGCTGCACTATAATAAGGATATTTGGGAGATGCCAGCAATTCGCCATGCAACTCTGTCAGGTTCATCACTACGTTACGGTTGATTTGCAGATGTCCCTTTTCCTTCACACCTTCTATGCGCATCATATCAATCAGATTGCCATACCATTCTTCCAATGCGGGACGTTCCTCTTCGGGATAACGGGAAATAATACTTTCGCGGATATTATCGATATCACACCCGTTGGCGCGTATCAAATCCTCTACCTGCCACATATATATAAGGTATTCCGCGATATTCTTCGCTTTCAGTTGTTGTGCTATCTTCATGATTTTATGTTTCTTGTCAGTAAAGTGATTCGCCCATCAGCGTAAACACCAACCCAAACACAGACACAACAATGACAATGCCTCCGATAATACGGTTCAATATCCAGATGCCGCGCAGGTTGAATTGCGTACGGACTTTATTCACAAAGAAAGTGATGCCAAACCACCATGCCAATGCCCCCAGTGCAATAGCCAGGTATCCGGTGACCGCCTCAAACACCAACACCCCTTCGCTGACAAAGGCAAAGCGTGCAAAGAGTCCGATAAACAGGAAAATAATAAGTGGATTGGATAGTGTGACGGCGAACGCCGTTATGAAGTTATGGAAATAAGAACCTTTATTGGTAGAAACAGGACGGATGGAGGAGACGGGATTACTGCGAAACGTATAAATGCCAAATGCCAACAGCATGATGCTTCCGAACAACTGCAAATAAAAGATATTTTTATTGACGTAATCGAATACGAAACTCATTCCGTACCCTGTCAGCAAGGCGTAAGCAATGTCACTCAACGAGGCTCCCAGTCCTGTTATGAAACCATACCAACGCCCTTTGTTCAACGTACGCTGAATGCACAGCACGCCGACAGGCCCCAGCGGAGCAGACACAACTACCCCGATAATAAAGCCCTTCCATAATATATCGAATATGGTCCTTATTTCAATCATGGCTGCAAATATCGTACTTTTTTGCGAGACGAGCCAATAGTGTTAACGTTTTTTCGACTGAGAATTGCATTAGCTGACTTTTTTCATGACTTTTTGATTATATAAGTCATATTTCTTACAAGTTCCATGAGGATTATCTTTTTTTCATGCTTCTAAAATACGGGAATGAAATCAGCAAAGCAGATGCGAGTTTTTTTTATCTCCTTTTCTTTCTCTCCCCCAACGATTTTCCGTATCTTTGCCAGAAAAGCGAAGATAAGCTGCACCTCGGCATAAAAAATGAATAATTCATTTTATTCTGCGCTCAGTTTGCATTATCTTTGCGCCAAAGAAAAAAAGTCGGCATCTCCCGTAAACGCCTCTCTGCTTTTTCCGGAGTGCCCCAAGCATAAATCATAATTCATAAATCATAAATATTCAGTATGATTCTTTTTTTCAGAACCCCATCCAAAAGCGTGATAGCCGTAGAATGCGAGCACGCACTTCCTCAAGCAGACATCGACAAACTCTGCTGGCTTTTTGGAGAAGCCACCCTCGAAAGTGAAGACAACCTGAAAGGACATTTCGTTGGTCCGCGCCGCGAAATGATTACCCCTTGGAGTACGAACGCCGTAGAAATCACCCAGAATATGGGACTGGACGGCATCATCCGTATCGAGGAGTATTTCCCCGTAAAAGATGAAAACGCTGACCACGACCCGATGCTGCAACGCATGTATAAAGGTCTGAATCAGGAAGTATTCACCACCAACCGTAAGCCGGAACCGATCATCCATATCGAAGATTTGGAAGCTTACAACGAGAAAGAAGGCCTGGCACTCTCCAAAGAAGAGATGGACTACCTCAAGAAAGTAGAGCAAGACCTCGGACGCAAGTTGACAGATTCCGAAGTATTTGGTTTCGCACAAATCAACTCCGAGCACTGCCGCCACAAAATATTCGGTGGAACGTTCATCATCGACGGTGTGGAACAAGAGTCTTCTCTCTTCCAGATGATTAAGAAAACAACCCAGGAGAACCCCAATAAGATTATCTCAGCATATAAAGATAATGTAGCTTTTGCCGAAGGTCCGGTGATTGAACAGTTTGCTCCGGCAGACCACTCTAAGCCCGACTTCTTCCAGGTGAAAGACATCAAGAGCGTTATCTCACTGAAAGCTGAAACACACAATTTCCCGACAACCGTAGAACCCTTCAACGGTGCATCTACCGGTACAGGCGGTGAAATCCGCGACCGTATGGGTGGTGGTAAAGGTTCATGGCCCATTGCCGGAACTGCTGTCTACATGACTTCATATCCCCGCACCGACGAAGGACGTCCCTGGGAAGAAATCCTCCCTGTACGCCAATGGCTGTACCAGACTCCGGAACAGATTCTGATTAAAGCGTCCAATGGTGCCAGCGACTTCGGCAACAAGTTCGGGCAACCGCTAATCTGCGGTTCCGTGCTGACCTTTGAACATAAGGAAAGAGAAGAAGTTTACGGCTACGACAAAGTAATCATGCTTGCCGGCGGCGTAGGCTACGGCACGAAACGTGACTGTCTGAAAGGCACGCCGGAAGCCGGAAACAAAGTAGTCGTCATCGGTGGTGACAACTACCGCATCGGCTTGGGCGGTGGTTCCGTATCTTCTGTAGATACCGGACGCTACAGTAGCGGTATCGAGCTGAACGCCGTGCAGCGTGCCAACGCCGAAATGCAGAAACGTGCCTACAACGTGGTACGTGCCCTCTGCGAAGAAGAAACCAACCCGGTGGTGTCCATCCACGACCACGGTTCGGCAGGACACGTGAACTGCCTTTCCGAATTGGTAGAAGAATGTGGTGGTATGATCGATATGAGCAAGTTGCCTATCGGCGACAAGACACTCTCCGCCAAAGAAATCATCGCCAACGAAAGCCAGGAACGTATGGGCTTGCTCATTCAGGAAGAAGCCATCGAACATGTGCGTAAAGTGGCAGAACGTGAACGTGCCCCGATGTACGTGGTAGGTGAAACTACCGGCGATCATCGCTTTGCTTTCCAGCAGGCTGACGGTGTACGTCCGTTCGATCTTGCTGTTGAACAAATGTTCGGTTCGTCTCCCAAGACCTACATGATAGACAAGACCGTAGAACGTCACTACGAAATGCCGAAATACGAGCAATCCAAACTGCACGAATACCTGACGAACGTATTGCAACTGGAAGCAGTTGCCTGCAAGGACTGGTTGACCAACAAAGTAGACCGTTCCGTAACCGGTAAGATTGCCCGCCAGCAATGCCAGGGCGAATTGCAGTTACCATTGAGCGACTGCGGTGTGGTAGCCCTCGACTATCGTGGCGAGAAAGGTATCGCCACTTCACTGGGACATGCCCCGCAAGCCGCACTTGCCGACCCGGCAGCCGGTTCGGTACTTTCAGTGAGCGAAGCATTGACCAACCTTGTATGGGCCCCGCTTGCCGAAGGACTGGACAGTGTATCCCTCTCTGCCAACTGGATGTGGCCTTGCCGCTCACAAGAAGGTGAAGATGCCCGTCTCTACACAGCCGTGAAAGCCTTGAGCGACTTCTGCTGTGCACTGCAAATCAACGTGCCTACCGGAAAGGACTCTCTGTCCATGACACAAAAATACCCCGACGGCAGCAAAGTGATTTCTCCGGGAACCGTTATCGTTTCCGCAGGCGGCGAAGTTTCGGACGTGAAGAAAGTGGTTTCTCCCGTTCTTGTTAATGATGAAAAGACTACGATTTATCATATAGACTTTAGTTTCGATACATTGAAACTGGGTGGCTCCGCCTTCGCACAGTCATTGGGCAAAGTAGGCGATGAAGTGCCTACAGTGCAGGATGCCGAATACTTCCGCGACGCTTTCCTTGCCGTACAGGAACTGGTGAACAAAGGCCTGATTCTTGCCGGTCACGATATATCAGCCGGTGGTCTCATCACTACCCTGCTGGAAATGTGCTTCGCAAATGTAGAAGGCGGTATGGAAATCAGCCTCGACAAGATGAAGGAACATGACCTCGTGAAACTTCTGTTTGCCGAAAACCCGGGTATCGTTATCCAGGTGAGCGACAAGCACAAGGAGCAGGTGAAACAAATATTGGAAGATGCCGGTGTAGGCTTCGTGAAAATCGGTAAGCCGACCGATGAACGCCATATCCTCATCACCAAGGATGATGCCACTTACCAGTTCGGCATCGACTATATGCGCGATGTATGGTATTCTACTTCTTACCTGCTCGACCGCAAACAGTCCATGAACGGCTGTGCCAAGAAGCGTTTTGAGAACTACAAGATGCAGCCGCTTGAATTCGCTTTCATGCCGGGCTTCAAAGGCAAATTCTCACAATATGGCATCGACCCGAACCGTCGCACACCGACCGGTATCCGCGCAGCCATCATCCGCGAGAAAGGTACGAACGGTGAACGCGAAATGGCCTACTCCCTCTATCTGGCAGGTTTCGATGTGAAAGACGTAACCATGACCGACCTTATCAGCGGACGCGAAACTCTGGAAGACGTGAACATGATTGTGTACTGCGGTGGCTTCTCCAACTCCGACGTGTTGGGTTCTGCCAAAGGTTGGGCAGGCGCATTCCTCTTCAACCCGAAAGCCAAAGAAGCACTCGACAAGTATTATGCACGCGAAGACACACTTTCACTGGGTGTCTGCAACGGTTGCCAGTTGATGATGGAACTTAACCTCATCACTCCGGAACATAAGAAACAGGGCAAGATGTTGCATAACGAGTCTCATAAGTTCGAATCCAGATTCCTCGGCCTCACCATCCCGACTAACCGCAGCGTAATGTTCGGTTCGTTGAGTGGCAGCAAACTCGGCATCTGGGTAGCTCATGGAGAAGGTAAATTCTCATTGCCGTATGATGAAGACAAATATAATGTGGTGGCTAAATATAGCTATGACGAGTATCCCGCCAACCCGAACGGTTCGGACTTCTCGGCAGCCGGTATAGCCAGTGCCGACGGACGCCATCTGGCAATCATGCCCCACTTGGAACGTGCTATCTTCCCGTGGCAGAATGGTTGCTACCCGGCAGAACGCCTGCACAGCGACCAGATTACTCCGTGGATGGAAGCCTTCGTCAATGCACGCAAATGGATAGAAGAAAAAACTAAGTAATTTCTACGAATATTCAAATAAAGCAAAGGCGCAGGTTATAATTTACAACTTGCGCCTTTTTCATGCAAACTATCAGAGAAATAGACCATTATTATTCGAGTTTCATTTTGCTTTTATCAAACAAAATGCATATTTTTGCGTTAATTTCACAAATGCCCCCAATAACAAAACGACCGTAACTGTTATGAGAAAATTTATACTTTTCTTTTTATTCATATACATATCTTCCCTCTGCATCGCCCAAACTTACAAGTACATCGGCGTAGAAGATGGCCTGAGCAATCGTAGGGTATATGCCATCCAGAAAGGTCCGAAAGGTTATATGTGGTTTCTGACACATAACGGCATAGACCGTTATGACGGTAAGGACTTCAAACAATACCGACTGATAGACAGCGAAATAGAAGTAAACTCCATGTTGAACCTAAGCTGGTTATATGTCGGCGTGGACGGAACCCTCTGGGAGATAGGTAAAAAAGGAAGAGTATTCCGTTACGATGCCAAACACGACCGTTTCCAGTTTGTATACAAGCTGCCGGATGAAGTGGTGAAAGGAAATCCTTCTCCTGTAAGCTACGGCTTCATCGACACCAATAATGTGGTATGGTTATGTAATGAAGAGGCTTTGTATCTGTATGACACCGAAAGCGGAAAAGCCACCGTCATCAAGAACCAAATCGGTGAGAGTATCACAGACATTGAAGAGATTGACCCTGAACACTTTTTTATAGGGACGGATGTCGGCATACATCATGCCGAACTGAAAGACAACACTCTTACCCTTTCCCCCTGCGAAAAGCTCGACAACTTAAAGATGCAGGTCAATGAGCTATTCCTTCATAAAGAAAGCCGCAAGCTCTTCGTAGGAACCTTTCAGAGAGGTGTCTATGCATATGACATGAATCTCCATCAGACCATCAAGCTCAATGCCGGCCTGGAAGACGTGAGTATCACCCGCATCAAAGCTTTTAATGACAAAGAGATATTGATAGCCACAGACGGTGCCGGTGTATATAAAATGAATGTGGAAACTTACAAATGCGAGCCTTATATTGTGGCGGATTATAACAGCTATAATGCCATGAACGGCAATAGTATCTATGATCTTTATGTAGACGGCGACCGCATCTGGATGGCCAACTATCCTATCGGCATTACTGTACGCAACAATCAATACACCAGTTACCAATGGATCAAACATTCCGTCGGCAACGAGCAATCGCTCATCAACGACCAAGTGAATGCCATCGTTGAAGACCATGATGGTGACTTATGGTTTGCCACCAACAACGGTATCAGCCTCTACAGTACGAAGACCAAACAATGGCATTCGTTCCTCAGTGTATTCGACAATATCAACCTGACAAAAAATCATGTATTCATCTCCCTGTGCGAAGTTTCACCGGGTATCATCTGGGCAGGTGGATATAGTTCAGGCATTTATCAGATAGACAAAAAGCGGATGAAAGCTGAGTTTTTCACGCCCTCGACTTTTGGCGGTAGCGATATCCGACCTGACAAATATATACGCTCCATAATGAAAGCATCGGACGGAAGCATCTGGTCGGGTGGGTATTACAACTTAAAGCAAATCAACTTCCAAACGAAGGGAATACGGCTCTACCCCGACTTAAACGGCATCACGGACATCAAAGAGAAAGATGAAAAGCACATGTGGATAGGTACCGCCACAGGTTTGAACCTGTTGAATATAGAAACCGGGAAGTATCAATATATAGCAATGCCAATAGAATCGTTCTACATCAATGCACTTTATCAGGACAAAGATGGTTTGCTCTATATAGGAACCAGCAATTCCGGTCTGTTGATCTACAATCATGAAAAAAAATCGTTCGAACATTTCCATAAGGACAATTGCGCCCTTATCTCCAATAACATATATACCATTCTTTCAGACGGAGACAAAAACATTCTGCTAAGTACCGAAAACAGTCTGACCAGTTATTATCCGACAGCAAAAATATTCCATAACTGGACCAAGGAACAGGGCTTGAAAAGTGATCACTTCAATTCAACATCGGGCACACTCCGGAAGAACGGGAACTTTATCCTCGGAAGTACAGATGGAGCAATAGAGTTTGACAAAGACATGATGATTCCACGCGACTATAAGTTCCAGATGGTATTCAGTGACTTGCGGGTATTCTACCAGACCGTTTATCCGGGCGACGAGAGTTCCCCGCTGGAAATGGATATAGACGAGACTAAAACACTGAGACTGAAATATAACCAGAATATATTTTCTCTAAAAGTATCTTCCATCAATTACGATTATCCCTCATTGCTTCTGTACTCGTGGAAACTGGAAGGTTTCTATGATGGATGGAGCCGTCCGGAAAAGGATTGCCTGATACGGTTCACTAACTTGAATCCGGGAAAATATACATTACGGGTGCGCACCATCTCCAGTGAAGACCGACGGGTTGTTCTCGAAGAACGCAGTATGGATATCGTGATAGAGCAACCCATCTGGCTCAGCCTGTGGGCGCTATTGTTCTATGCGGTGGTCATTGCGGCAATTGCCATCATCACATTGCGTATCATCATCCTACGTAAACAGCGAAAAGTTTCTGATGAAAAAATACGCTTCTTTATCAATACGGCGCATGATATCCGTACTCCGTTGACATTGATAAAAGCACCGCTGGAAGAACTCAGTGAAAAAGAAAATCTGACTCCCGACGGACGCAGTAACATGAACACTGCCATACGAAACGTAAATGCCTTGCTGAGATTGACCACCAATCTGATTAATTTTGAGCGGGCAGACACTTATTCCGGATCTTTGTATGTGTCAGAGTATGAATTAAGCACATACATGGAGGAGACGATCAATGCTTTCCGGGCATATGCGGATGTGAAGCGGATCAGCCTGACTTACGAAAGTAACTTCCGATACATGAATATCTGGCTTGATAAAGACAAGATGGATTCTATTCTGAAGAATTTGATATCCAACGCTTTGAAATATACGCCGGAAGGTGGCAGCGTACACGTCTTTGCCGCCGAAACAGAAGACAGCTGGAGCGTGGAGGTAAAGGATACGGGTATCGGCATTCCCGCTTCCGAACAAAAGAAACTCTTCAAAATACACTTCCGGGGCAGCAACGCCATTAACTCTAAAGTTACAGGCAGCGGTATCGGCTTGTTGCTGGTGTGGAAACTTGTTCATCTGCACAAGGGAAAGATTAACTTCAGCAGTACGGAAGGCAAAGGTTCCTGTATTAAGGTCACATTCCCGAAAGGAGAGAAATATTACCGCAAAGCGATTCACACTCCTAAACCGGGAAGTGAAAAAGTGGTTTACGCAGAATCGGGAGTACCTAAGAATATCCCGCCAAGTACCATTTACGAAAGTGCCAAACAAAAGCAGCAGAATGGTGACCTTCCGAAAATACTGATCGTAGAGGACAATGATGAGCTGAGGGAATATCTGCGCAATACATTGTCGGACAGCTACAATATACAAGTATGCAACGATGGCAAACCGGCACTCGACATAGTCAAGGAGTACATGCCCAACATGATTATTTCGGATATCATGATGCCCGAAATGCGTGGTGACGAATTGTGTCATATATTGAAGAATGATATTGAGACGTCTCACATCCCTATCATATTGCTTACGGCACTGAACAACGACCGGAACATCATCGAAGGATTGAAGACCGGAGCGGACGAATACATTGTGAAGCCTTTCAACATAGGAATTCTGCGTGCCACGATTGCCAACATACTCGCCAACCGTTCCTTGCTGCGGCATAAATATGCCAATCTGGAACTGAATGATGACGAGGATAGCGATGCAGCCTGCATCAACTGTTCTACCGACCTCGACTGGAAATTTATTTCTTCCGTCAAGAAGAATGTAGAAGATAATGTAGACAATCCTGCCCTCAACGTAGAGATGTTATGTTCTCTACTGAACATGAGTCGCACCAGTTTCTATAATAAGATAAAGGCTTTGACCGACCAAGCTCCGGCAGACTATATCCGTCTGATTCGCCTGAAACGTGCGGCACAGTTACTGAAAGAGCAACAATACAGCATAACAGAGGTTGCAGAAATGACAGGATTCAGCGATGCGAAATATTTCCGTGAAGTATTCAAGAAGCATTTTAATGTCAGTCCGAGCCAATACGGGAAACAAAAAGAAGAATAGAGAGAGGAGATAACTATGAATATATACTTAGAGGCATTCGGCCTCTTTTCCAAGATAGGAGTTTTTACTATCGGAGGTGGTTATGCAATGGTCCCCCTGATAGAAGAGGAGATTGTAGATAAACGGAAATGGATTGCCAAAAACGATTTCATTGACCTGCTCGCCATTTCTCAATCGACTCCCGGTATTCTTGCCGTCAACATATCTATCTTTATCGGGTATAAGCTACGGGGAATTCGCGGAAGTATAGTCACTACTTTGGGAACGATTCTGCCTTCCTTCTTCATTATACTTGCCATAGCCATGTTCTTTCATAACTTCAAGGATAATGTTGTTGTAGAACGGATTTTCAAAGGGATTCGTCCGGCAGTAGTTGCGCTGATAGCAGCCCCCACGTTCAGCATGGCGAAATCGGCCAAAATAAGCCGCTACAATATCTGGATACCTGTGGCGTCCGCCCTCATCATCTGGCTGCTCGGCTTCTCTCCTATTTGGGTCATTATCATTGCCGGAGTAGGAGGATACTTGTACGGACGGCTACGCCGTCCGCAAATTAAAAATTGAGAATTGAAAATTAAAAATGGGCTGCACATCAATAACTAATAACTTATAACTAATAATTGTTTCCATGCTTTATTTCCAGTTGTTTTATACCTTCTTCAAGATAGGACTGTTCGGTTTTGGCGGCGGATATGCCATGCTTTCAATGATACAAGGTGAGGTTGTCACTCGTTATGGATGGCTGTCACCACAGGAATTTACGGATATTGTGGCTATCAGCCAGATGACTCCGGGGCCTATCGGAATTAACTCGGCAACGTATGTGGGTTTCACGGCTACGGGAAGTGTATGGGGGTCTGTCATAGCTACGTTTGCCGTAGTACTTCCCTCGTTCATATTGATGCTGGCTATCAGTAAATTCTTCCTGAAATACCAGAAACATCCTGCGGTAGAGGCTGTATTCAGCGGATTGCGTCCGGCAGTGGTAGGACTTTTGGCTTCGGCGGCACTGGTACTGATGAACACGGAAAATTTCAGTTCGCCTAAAGAAGATATGTACTCGTTTATTATCAGTTGCATTATCTTCCTGGTAGCCTTTGTAGGCACCAGGAAGTATAAAGTCAACCCGATATTAATGATTGTGGCCTGCGGAATAGCAGGGCTGATATTGTATTAGAGCTTCACTTTCTTAGCCGCTGTTTTCGATTCATTGTGCAGCCGGTCGAGTGCCGTCACCACATAGCGGTATTTAGTCTTGCCATCCTCATAAGGCAACTTATAAAAGTTATCACGTGTGATGGCTAAGATATGGGCAGGATTACTGATATCCACTTTCTCTTTAGCATCGAAACGATAGACTACGTATTGCACGGCACGATTCATTTCATCCTTATATTTCGGTTCTGTCCAGAATAAGATATATCCGTCGGCTGTCCACACGGGCTTCACTTTACGCACTTTAGCCGGTGCCTCATTATCCATAAATTCGAATACGGGCGGCAAAGCCGGATATTTGTGATACTCGGCAATCAAAGCATCACGATATTTCCCGGCATTCTCCACCACAGCGCTGGCAGGCCATTGGCAACTTCCGCCAATCGTCTGATAAGCCCGCTGCAACGCCATCTTACGGGGCAATTGATTCATAGAAGGATTTTGCGGATCGGCATTCTGCACCGTATTCATCACAGATTGTCCGATAAATAAAGGACGGTTCTCCGTATTCTTCGCCCACCACTTCACCAACGTTTCATAATCGGCTACCGGATGGCCTACCTGCCAGTATATCTGCGGGATATTATAATCTATCCAACCTTCACGGGCCCAAAGAAGTACGTCGGCATAGAGATCATCGTAATTCTGCAAGCCATTAGTCTTGCTACCCAATGGATCAGTCCGTTCGTTACGATAGATACCGAAAGGAGAAACACCGAATTTAACCCACGGTTTCAGTTCGCGCACAGTCTCATGTATCTTTTTAATAAGAACATTGACATTACTGCGCCGCCAGTCTGCCTTGCTGGAGAAACCACCGCCATAGCGGGCAAAGCTCGCATCGTCCGGGAAATCCAGTCCCTTCTGAGGATAAGGATAGAAATAGTCATCCATGTGAATGGCGTCCACATCGTATCGGGACAGAATATCCGTTATCACCATACAAATATGGCGGCGACTTTCCGGTAATGCCGGGTCAAAATACATCTGGTCACCATAAGTGACAAACCATTCGGGATGAATATTATAGACATGAGTCGGAGCCAACTGGTTCTTCAACGAGGTTTTCACACGATAGGGATTTATCCAGGCGTGGAATTCCATAGCACGCTTGTGGCACTCTTCAATCATAAACTGCATAGGATCCCAATAAGGATCCGGTGCTTGTCCCTGCACACCGGTCAGGAAACGGCTCCAAGGTTCCAACTGCGAGGCATAAAGGGCATCGGCTTCAGGACGCACCTGAAATATAATGGCATTAATACCCGCCTCTTGCAGAGAGTTCAACTGGTTTATCAAGGTTTGCTTCAACTTTTCGGTGGGAACTCCGCGAAACTGTCCGTTGACAGCTTGTATCCATGCTGCACGAAATTCACGTTTAGGATATTTTTCCGGTTGGAATTGCGCTGCCACTGCCAGAGAAAAAAACAGGGCGCATACGCACAAAAGGGTTCTTACTTTCATTCTTTATAAATCTGGTTAAGGGTTTATTTAGTTCACTGGCCATTCTACGACAATACGGACACCATCAGCATAAGAAGTATCCAGATAAATCTTTCCGTCCACAATGTCCATTACCTGGCGGGCGATGGAGAGTCCCAGCCCTGTGCCCGGTTTAAAACTGTCTATCTTGAAAAAGCGTTCAAAAACGGTATCCTGATATTGAGGGTCGATACCGATACCCGTATCTTCGATGATGAAACGCACGATGCCATGCGCTTTGTCTTCCTCGCACTGCAAACGAATGACACCTTTCTCGGTGAATTTCCCGGCATTATCCAATAAAAGGGAAAGCACACGTTTCACCCACGCACGCACCGTTTGTATCACAGGAGCTTCCGGCGCCGGAATCCATTGCAATTCCACACCCTCCTTCTGCTTGCCGCCGAATTCATTTATACATTCAAGGCAACAGGCATTGGCATCAACGGCTTCTTTGGGCATATCGGCAGTCTGTGAGTCCATGTCGGCTATATCGATGATATTATCAATCAATCCCAGCAGATAAGCGCTGTTTTTCTCCACCTGCCCGGAATACTCACGGGCATCTTCGGCATCCAGACCTTCTTCGGCAAGCAGGGCTGAAAAGCCTACTACGGAATTAAGCGGTGTGCGCAGTTCATGGGTGACATGCTGGATAAACGAACTCTTGATGCGGCTCATTTTCTGTGTCTCCTTACGGGCAACATCCAGTTTCCGGTTCATGGAAAGTGTACGGACATACAGATAAGTGACGAGCAAAAGTAATATCAATATCACACAACCTGCCGTGAACACAATGACCAGGCGTTCGCGACTCATTTTTTCGCTCAGTTCCAGCTTCTCCATTTTCAGACGGTCTACTTCGAACTGCGCGGTGTATTTGTTCAGTTGCTCATCCATTTCAGCCGTGCGGACAGAATCATTCAACTGAGAATATTCCTCATAAGCATGGCATGCGGCTTTATAGTCTCCTATCCGCTCAAGCATCATGGCTTTCTGCCTGTAATTGCCCGGATAGTGGTTACCAATAGAACGTTGGTAGTCAATGAGAGAGTCCATATAAGCCACGGCACCGCGTATATTGCCTAATGTCTGATTACACATTATATTATAGCCAATCCAGCCTTCTCGTGAAACGGCATCCTTATGCTGAAGGTAGTAAACATTCGCTTCACGAATATAGGGTTCGGCCGCCTTTTCCCCCTTCAGTCCTAAAGTCGCAATAACACGGAATTGATAATAGCGCATATACAAAGCCTCTCCTATAGCCACTTTCTTATCCTCGGCCGTCTTCCGCAACAGTACCAGGCGGTCCAGATAAGGCAAAACATCACTATAAGCCTGACGCGCCAGATAGGTTTGAATGATATTGAGGGAAACGACGTAGGCATCACGGTAGTACTTGCCTTCTTCAAAATGCTTCAATGCACTGTCGTAGTATTCCAGACAGAGTTTTATATTCTGACCGAAAACACGATGGTTATAACCAATGCACATCTCACCGGAGGCCATACCGTATTTATCTTTCCGTTGTTCGGCATCTTTACAGAGCAATTCAGTTTCCCGCATCGCTTCCTCCTGCATACCTTTTTCGGTCATCCGCTGAATGTATTGCCTCCATGCCTGATAACGGTCGGTATCGCGATGGCAACGTTCCGCCCAGTCCATATATTCGTAGGTCACCAGACGCAGACTGTCCGTATCCCCCAAATCATAATAATGCCCTGCAATCGCCGCATAAGCATCACTGATATACGTCGTATCTTTCCGTTCTTTCGCCAGTTCCAGAAAACGTGTACCCAAAGGAAGAAAATCCGGTTTACCGGCAGCTTTCCGTACACTGTCAGCAAACGCTTTCAAATCGATGGTCTCTTGCCCGACGATTGTCTCGAAACAACAGAGCAAGCACACCAAAATCGCATAGAAGCACATTCGGGGGTATCGCATAAGGATGTTTGTTTTTTAAAAAATCGTCTAAAAATACTGCTTTTCCTGCTTGTATGTCAGCAAGTATTTAAAAGTATAACAAATCTTAACCTGCCAATCATTATACATATTTGAATGACAGTGATTATCTTTGTAGCTTGAAATTCACTTTAGTGACTCTGATTATGACAAAAAACAACTCCATACTTATCAAAGGCGCACGCGTCAACAACTTGAAAAATATAGACGTAGAAATTCCCCGCAACAGACTTGTCGTCATCACCGGACTATCCGGGTCGGGTAAATCATCCCTGGCATTCGACACGCTGTATGCCGAGGGACAGCGCCGTTACGTAGAAAGTCTGAGCAGCTATGCCCGCCAGTTCCTGGGACGTATGAGCAAGCCGGAATGTGACTTTATAAAGGGGATTCCGCCCGCCATCGCCATCGAGCAGAAGGTAAGCAGCCGTAACCCGCGCTCTACGGTCGGCACATCCACGGAAATCTACGAATACCTGCGCCTGCTGTATGCCCGCATTGGGCGGACGTTCAGTCCGGTAAGCGGTGAGGAAGTAAAAAAACATTCCACTGAGGACATCGTAAACTGTATGCTGAGTTATCCGGAAGGAACAAGATACACCGTACTGACTCCGATATTGCAGCGGGAAAACCGCACGATGAAACAGCAGTTGGACATCGACATGAAGCAAGGTTTCAACCGCCTGGAAGTGAACGGAGAAATGATGCGTATCGATGAATATCAACCCAAAGAGAAAGATACGGTTTTCCTGTTGATAGACCGCATGGTAGCATCTAAAGAGAAAGATGCGATAAGCCGCCTGACAGACTCTGCCGAGACAGCCATGTATGAGGGGGACGGGGCTTGCCTGCTGCGTTTCTATCAACCCGACGGAACGACCAGCCTATACCGTTTCAGTACGAAATTCGAAGCAGACGGTATCACCTTCGAAGAGCCCAACGACCAGATGTTTTCTTTCAACTCTCCCATCGGGGCTTGCCCGGAGTGCGAAGGCTTCGGCAAGGTTATCGGCATTGACGAACATCTGGTAGTGCCCAACCGTTCACTTTCCGTCTATGACGGTGCCGTGGTATGCTGGCGCGGTGAAGTGATGGGCGAATGGAAGGATATGGTGATACGTGGCGCCGAGAAAGCCGGGTTCCCGATCTTCACTCCTTATTTCGAGCTGACGGACGAGCAACGCCGGATGCTGTGGGAAGGCACTCCCTACTTCCAGGGCATCAATGCTTTCTTCAAAATGGTACAAGAGAACCAGTATAAGATACAATATCGTGTGATGCTGGCCCGTTATCGCGGCAAGACACTCTGTCCAAAATGCCACGGAACACGTCTGAAACCCGAAGCCGGTTATGTACGGGTAGGCGGACGCAACATTTCCGAACTTGTAGACCTGCCGATTACGGAACTGAAAGTCTTCTTCGATAATCTGCAACTGGACAAACACGATGCGGATGTCGCCCGGCGCATCCTTACGGAAATCAACAGCCGCATTCAATTCCTGCTCGATGTAGGTCTGGGCTACCTGACACTGAACCGCCTCAGCAACTCGCTTTCCGGTGGTGAGAGCCAGCGCATCAACCTTGCCACTTCACTGGGAAGCAGCCTGGTGGGATCGCTCTATATCCTCGACGAGCCAAGTATCGGACTGCACAGCCGCGATACCGACAAGCTGATACACGTGTTGCGCCAGTTACAGCAATTGGGCAATACGGTCGTTATCGTAGAGCATGATGAAGAGATTATCCGTGCAGCGGACTACATCATAGATATCGGTCCGAAAGCCGGACGCCTGGGCGGGCAAGTGGTCTACCAGGGAGATATGAAAGACTTGCAGCCGGGCAGCGAGAGCTACACTGTCCGTTATCTGCTGGGCGAGGAAGAAATCCCCGTTCCGGAGCACCGCCGTCCGTGGAACAACTATATCGAACTGACCGGTGCACGTGAGAACAATCTGAAAGGGGTGAACGTACGTTTCCCGCTGAACGTGATGACCGTGGTTACCGGTGTCAGCGGTTCGGGAAAGAGTACATTAGTACGCGACATCTTCTTCCGTGCCCTAAAACGTGAACTGGATGAATGCAGCGAGCGCCCGGGCGAATTCGCCTCTATCGGCGGCGATCTTCAGAACCTGCGGAATGTAGAATTCGTAGACCAGAATCCTATCGGTAAATCCAGCCGTTCGAACCCGGTGACTTACATCAAGGCTTACGATGAAATTCGTAAATTGTGGGCAGAGCAACCTCTTGCCAAACAAATGGGGTACAGTGCCGGTTACTTCTCATTCAACAGCGAGGGGGGCCGTTGCGAAGAGTGTAAAGGTGACGGAACCATCACCGTAGAAATGCAGTTCATGGCCGACCTTGTACTGGAATGTGAAACGTGCCACGGCAAACGCTTCAAAGCCGACACTCTGGAAGTGAAGTTCCACGACGCCAATATATATGATGTACTGGAAATGACCGTCAACCAGGCCGTAGAGTTCTTCACAAAACATGGGCAAAAGAAAATTGTAAAGAAGCTCACTCCGCTGCAAGATGTAGGACTGGGATATATCAAACTGGGACAGTCCTCTTCCACCCTCTCCGGTGGTGAGAACCAGCGCGTGAAACTGGCTTACTATCTGAGTCAGGAAAGAGCCGACCCCACGCTGTTCATCTTTGACGAGCCAACTACGGGATTGCACTTCCACGACATCCGCAAACTGCTGGAAGCATTCGATGCACTGATACTGCGCGGACACTCCATTGTCATCATCGAGCATAATATGGATGTCATCAAATGTGCCGACTATGTGATAGACCTTGGTCCGGAAGGCGGTGATAAGGGAGGATATCTTGTTGCGGCAGGCACACCGGAAGAAGTGGCGAAATGTGCGGCAAGCTATACGGGACAGTTCCTGCAAGAAAAGTTATCCGAATAAGGGAACAAAGCTACGAGTTAAACAGGAAAGAAATATAACAGGAGTACCTCAATAAAAAACGTCCCCTGCCTACATTTGTAGCAAGGAACGTTTTTTATTGACTGTAAATAATGATTAGAAATAAAATCCAAAGCCAACTTTCAGTCCGAATACCGAACGGTCACCGTTCACATTCCAGTATACAGCCGGTTCAAGTGTCACCGTCTTCGAAAGGAAGAAAGCATACCCCGCTTCTGCACCGAAAGAGAACTTCGTATCATCACTTGTTCCCCAGTCCCAACGGTCTACATTGACATCAGCACCCAGATATACGCCCACCTTGCTGAAATAGTAACGGCCGCCTACACCAAGGGTATAAATGTCCGTATCTGAGCCACCATTATTCCAGGCTGCACCTGCATGTATCAACAACGCCACATTGTCCAACAGAAACGCACCTCCTTTGACTTCCATGCCGAATGAAGTCTTGTCCGTATCCGTATTGTGCGACAGGCCTAAACCCGAAACAGAAGGATTCAGAATCCACTTTCCTTTCTCAAATTGTGCCTGGGCAGCCACTGTGACTACGAGCAGACATACGAGTAATGCTAATTTTTTCATTATTACTTATAGTTTTTGGTGTTATTATACTTTTCCTCTTCTTCACGACGCTTCCGCTGTAGCTCTTCTTTCTTGCGCAACACCAGCCAGAGAATTAACACAATCACATAAGACGCCCCGACCGTGACGTACTTTTCCGTATCGCTGATGACTGTGTTACGCGGCAGAAAATAGGCAGCCGTGGCACTTACATAAATAAGCAGAGCAATCGTGATGCTTGTAGATTTCTTGAATTTCTTCATTATCGAAGTTTTTTAGTTGTCTTAAAATACCAGACATTAAACCAGATCACAGCTATCGAAGCCGAGAATATGGCAATACTGAAAGCTAAACCGGGTCTCATACCGAATCCTTCGGGAGCTATACAGATATAGGTTGTACAAACAGCCGTCATAAATACAGCCGGAAGATAGGTCACATAATAATAGTATCCTTTCTTCCCACGTACCAGATAAACGGTTATCGCCCAAAGCGTAAAGACAGACAGCGTCTGATTGGTCCATGCAAAGTAACGCCAAATCATATCAAAGCCCTCTTTGTCGCGCAAACTGTAAAGCAACAGACCGATAGCGACAAGAAACATCGGAATACATATATATAAACGACGACGCATGGATTTTTGTTCCATTCCCAGAAAGTCTGCCACAATAAGACGGGCAGAACGGAAAGCAGTGTCGCCACTGGTGATGGGTGCGGCAATCACACCCAATATGGCAAGCACGCCACCCACGGTTCCGAGCCAGTTCTTGGTGATAGCATCTACCACTACAGCCGCATTATTCTCACCCATTCCATTTTCATGGAAGAAATAAGTAGCGGCGGCAGCCCATATCAAAGCAACGATACCCTCGGTAATCATAGCTCCATAAAACACAGGACGGCCATGACGCTCACTCGTCATACAACGTGCCATCAGCGGACTTTGCGTAGCATGAAAACCACTGATAGCTCCACAAGCGATGCTGACAAACATAATAGGAAAGATAGGGAGCGCAGCAGCATCGGGATGCGTATTCTGCAACCCGTCCCAAATTTCCGGCAAAACAGGATGTTTCACATAAAGCATGACTAATATGCCTACTGCCATAAACAGCAACGCAATGGCAAAAAGAGGATATATCTTGCCGATAATCTTATCCACAGGCAGCAAAGTGGCAAAAATATAGTAGATAAACACTATGACAATCCAGAAAGTGGCATCCATATAGTCCGGCGTCAGTTTGGCCAACAATCCCGCAGGACCGGCTACGAAAACAGCTCCCACCAGTATCATCAGCAACACTGTGAAACCGCGCATCACTTGTTTAGTGGTCATCCCCAGATAACGTCCGATAATCTCCGGCAGACTTTCGCCGCCATTACGCAGGGAGAGCATACCCGCCAGATAATCGTGCACGGCACCGGCAAAGATACTGCCGAACACAATCCACAAATAGGATGCCGTTCCAAACTTGGCTCCCATGATGGCACCGAAAATAGGCCCCAATCCGGCAATATTGAGAAACTGTATCATGAAAATTTTCCAAGTAGGCAAAGGAATGTAATCCACCCCATCAGCCTTAGTCAGGGCAGGCGTCTTGCGATCGTCCGGACCAAAAATCCGTTCAACGAAACGCCCGTAAAGAAAATAGCCGGCTATCAATGTCAGCAGACAAAGCGTAAATGTAATCATGGCGTGTCAATTGATTAATTTTAATGGTCGCAAATGTAACAGTTTCTAAGGAAACTGCACAACTTTCTCAAGTGTTTTACTTATCTTCGCCGCTAAAAATAACAGAAAACAAGAAGTAAATGATAATTTATCGGCGAGGGAATGGGTACGCGGACTACGCGGATAAGGCGGACGAACGCGGACTTTAATCTTTTAGACGCGGATGACACGGATGACGCGGATTTTTAAAGCTGCGCTATACATACCGGCATATCACACCGAAGGAAAAAAGAATCCGCGTCATCCGTGTCATCCGTGTCTGAAAGATTACTTGCACGCCGAAGGAGAACCTTGCTCCAGCGCTACGCTGGTAAATTATCATTTACAAAACCATTTTATCATGAAACAGCTATTTTTTACTATACTATTTGCAGTTTTTCTTCTGCCTCTCGCTGCGCAATCTCCATCCCCCGGCGAAACTCCTGCCTGTCCTCCCAAATACGAAGTACGCGCCGCCTGGGTGACCGCCGTTTATGGCCTGGACTGGCCCCGTTCCCGCGCCACCACACCCGAAGGAGTCCGAAAGCAGAAAGCGGAACTTATCGAGATACTGGACCGGCTGAAAGCCGCCAATTTCAATACCGTCCTGTTTCAGACACGCACACGGGGTGACGTGCTTTACCGTTCAAAAATAGAGCCTTTCAACTCCATCCTGACCGGTAAGACTGCTGGAGATCCAGGCTATGACCCACTGGCTTTTGCCGTAGAAGAATGCCACAAACGTGGAATGGAATGTCATGCTTGGATGGTGGCTATTCCACTAGGCAACCGCCGCCATGTCACCTCTTTGGGCAAAGAGTCCGTCACTAAAAAGAAAGCTTCCATCTGTGTGCCTTACAAACGGGAATATTTCCTCAACCCCGGACATCCGGAAACCAAAGAATACCTGATGAGCCTTGTCCGCGAAGTCGTGAACAATTACGATGTGGACGGCGTGCACTTCGACTATCTGCGTTACCCGGAGAATGCTCCGCGCTTTCCCGATACGTATGACTTCCGCAAATACGGCAAAGGCCGTGACCTCGCCCAATGGCGCAGAGACAACATCACAGAAATTGTCCGCCATCTCTACAAAGGCGTAAAAGCCTTGAAGCCGTGGGTAAAGGTAAGCACCTGTCCCGTAGGCAAATATCGAGATACCTCGCGATATCCCTCCCGTGGTTGGAATGCTTTCCATACAGTCTACCAGGATGCGCAAGGATGGTTGGGCGAAGGTATTCAAGACCAGATATATCCCATGCTTTACTTTCGCGGTAATCATTTCTACCCATTTGTCCTCGACTGGCAGGAACAAAGCAACGGACGCCAAATCATCCCCGGCCTGGGCATCTACTTCCTCGACCCCAGCGAAGGCAACTGGACACTGGACGAGGTGGAACGCCAGATGAACTTTACACGTGCCCATAAACTGGCAGGTCAGGCCCACTATCGCGTGAAGTATCTGATGGACAACACCCAAGGACTGTACGACGCACTGGAAGAGAACTTCTATACCGCTCCTGCCCTGCAACCCGCCATGCCATGGATAGACAACGTTCCACCGACAGCCCCTACCCACCTCACCGTCACCCGGCAACCTGATGGTTACACCCACCTCAGTTGGATGCCTGCCACGGACAATGACAAACGCAATGTACCGGCCTACGTCATCTACGGCTCGGACACTTATCCGGTAGATATCTCCAATCCGAAAAATATCATTGCCCAGCGAGTAGAGGGAACGGAATACACGTATGCCCCCGTCCGCTTCTGGACGGCAAAGAGATATTTTGCCGTCACTGCTGTGGACCGTTGCGGCAATGAAAGCGAAGCGTGCAGGTAGCTCTTCCAATGCCATACTTCAGCGTCTGCAATGCCACACCTGAACGGAGGAAACGCCACACTTGAACAGGTGCGAGGTGTGGCATTGCAGGCGATAGGATGTGGCATTTCATCTGCTAAGGTACGGCATTGGGGACGATGAAGTGTGGCATCCAACCAACAAAGTCCAGCAAACGGACAATGAAGTTCGGCATTGGAAAAATCATCATCATCATCAACAGCAGTCTTTTCTTTTTCTTTTTTTGATGATGATGTTGTTATTATATCTTTTATATTCTCTTTATTAGTTGCATTCGCTTTTTCATAAACAGCACTATTGCTCAACACTTTAACTGAATTTTCAGCATTATTCCCGTCATTTTTTTCCGATGTTTTTTGCTGTTTTTCGTCATTTTTCGGCTCAAAAACGGATGATTCTGATGCATTTTTAAACGTTTTTGAGGTATTTATCTGAGCAATTTCTTCTCGTTTTTCATCTTCATCCCCATCTATTTCTTTCCGTACCTGCACCCGTTGGCCTATCGGATTCAGTTCGGCAGGCATAAAAGAACCGTCCTCTTCAAAATCAAAAAGTCCGTAACCGAAGATAATCTTTTTGAGATAGGCAAAAGAAATTTTATAGTCTTTACAGAAAGGGCGCAGATACTTCATATCCCCGCATGAGTCGGGCAACATAGCCAGTTTCTCAATTACAAACCAATAAGCTCCCGTTCCCTTGAGCTTTTCCTTCTCCAGCAAATATTCCATTCTGGGATCGTACATCGCCATCAGCGGATGTTGCAGATAGAAATTCCTTTTCATCTTTTCTTTATGTGTTAGTTTAAAGCCATAAAGATAAGAATAGCGTGTGGAATGGCTGGAGGTTACGAGAGGTTCCGTGAGGTTATGTGAGGTTAAATGAGGTTTCGTGAGGTTCATGGAGGTTACCCCACCTCCACCCGCACGTAAGCCCGGTACTTACTTTGAGGAGTTACCGGCACCAAAGACAAATAACCGGAAACGATCTTTCCGTCCTCCACTACCAAAGGATAATCCTTCATATCCTGTTCGTGCCGCGCCCGCAAGGCTTCGGCAGAAGGGAAATTGTCGACATTAAAGATTCCTTTGCTACCGGGAACGACGAAATTATCATAAAGCTGACGGGCAACCATCCCCATAGTCATGCGCACATTAACTTCAACATGTGGATAAATGGCGTACGGATATCCTCTCTGATCCGGACAGATCATCATATCTATCCCCATAGGACCGGAATAATGCCTGCCATAAATTCCTTCTATAACTTTCTGCAAATACTCACGAATGCCCACAAATGCCTCCAAAGGGATATACCGTAGAATCCACTGTTCCACTTCCTCATTAGAAACCAACATATTACCACGATAAGCACCTTTCTCATCCGTAATAAAATGCGAGTAGCCGCTAAACAGTACCTTCCCCCTGCCATTGGAGTAGAATTCCATGGCAAAATCTCCCTCCTTTTTATATATAGGTTCCAGTATAAGAGCTCCGTGTTCCGCTAATTCCCGACGACACCAATCAGCCGTAGATTTCGCCAGACCGCGGCGACACCAACGCAACCCCTTTCCGCTGCCCGACCACACGGACTTGAACAGGTAGCCGTCCTTAAAATCATCGACTATATCCGGAACGCGGAATTCCTTTCCCTCTCCTGATATCAGAAAATGGCGTCCACAAACGCGTTTGAGGGTTTTATTCAGTTCAAACGTCAGAGCAAGAGCCATCCCATATGCACGGGAAGAGAGCATACGACACTCGCGCAACTCCGCTTCCATAGGAAGTTTATGTTCGGCGATGCCGCCTTTCAGCATCCGCTTGCGGAAAGCCAGATTCCATCCCCACGGCACGACTTGAGAGTCTGCATAATCGGGCAACTCCGGTTCGGTAACCAATTGTACGGAAAGGGGGAACAATTGTTTCATTTTTTGCAGGTAATCGGCGTTATAAGCCGAAGGAGCAAGTACCGCACTGCCGGGCTGAGCATACCAAACGGGTAATAAAGCAAGATCTTGAGTCATGCGGCGGACAGAGGCGGGAGCCATATAATTTTCCTCATTGTTAGCCAGTGCCATGTCTGTGTCGGGGTTAAATACGTAGAGTTTCATACACTTATAAATCTTTATTTTTTTGCGGGTGCAAACTTACGGAGAAAAACCTGATAAAGCAAATATATAAACTTCACTAAGAAAAAAGATATTTTGCCATCTCTACTTTGCAATTCTACAAAAAAGGTGTATATTTGTCGCCCGATAAACCGAATTTAACAGCATGGAAGCATTCTACCGCACACACGCCTATCTTGTTGAGCATACCAATGCCCCCGTTCGCCGTGACCTCATGGATGAGATCAACTGGAACGATCGCCTTATCGGTATTAAAGGAACGCGCGGTGTAGGTAAAACCACGTTTCTGCTGCAATACGCCAAAGAGAAATTCGGAACCGACCGTTCCTGTCTCTTTATCAATATGAATAATTTCTACTTTTCCAATTTCAGCATCGTTGATTTCGCCTATGAATTCCAACGTCGCGGCGGAAAAGTATTGTTGATAGACCAGGTGTTCAAGCACCCGGACTGGAGTCGGGAACTCCGTATGTGCTACGACCGTTTCCCAAATCTGAAAATCGTCTTCACCGGTTCGTCCGTGATGCGACTGAAAGAAGAGAACCTGGAACTGCGTGACATCGTGAAGAGTTACAACCTGCGTGGTTTCTCTTTCCGCGAATACCTGAACCTGCAAACCGGAATGAAATTCCGCGCTTATACTCTGGAAGAGATTCTGAGCAATCACGAACAGATAGCCAAAGGTATTCTCTCCAAAGTACGTCCGTTGGATTACTTGCAGGATTACCTGCATCACGGTTTTTACCCTTTCTTCCTGGAAAAGCGCAATTTCTCGGAGAATCTGCTGAAGACCATGAACATGATGGTGGAAGTAGATATCTTGCTTGTCAAGCAGATCGAACTGAAATATCTTCCTAAAATAAAAAAACTGCTTTATATGCTGGCAGTAGACGGTCCGAAAGCACCGAACGTAAGCCAGTTGGCAAACGATATACAGACATCCCGTGCCACGGTGATGAACTACATCAAATATCTGGCAGATGCACGCCTCATCAATATGGTATATCCGAAGGGAGAAGAATTCCCCAAGAAGCCATCGAAGATAATGATGCACAACTCCAACCTGATGTATTCCATCTATCCCGTGAAAGTGGAAGAACAGGATGTGCTGGACACCTTCTTCGCAAACACCTTATGGAAAGACCATAAAGTGAACAAAGGCGACAAGAATATGTCGTTCCTGGTGGACGATGTGATGCCTTTCAAGATTTGTCCGGAAGGAATGAAGATAAAGAACAATCCCGGCGTCACCTACGCCCTGCACAAAGCGGAAATAGGAAGAGGGAATCAGATTCCACTCTGGATGTTCGGCTTTTTATATTGAGATTTATTCACTTAATAATAATTCAATTTAGTTATGACTAAACAGAAGAAATTCATTACTTGTGATGGTAACCAGGCTGCTGCGCATATCTCGTATATGTTCTCAGAAGTAGCTGCTATCTACCCCATCACTCCCTCTTCTACGATGGCTGAGTACGTAGACGAATGGGCTGCCGCAGGACGCAAAAACATCTTCGGCGAAACAGTATTGGTACAGGAAATGCAATCGGAAGCCGGTGCTGCCGGAGCCGTTCACGGTTCATTGCAAGCCGGTGCGTTGACTTCAACGTACACTGCATCTCAAGGTCTGTTGCTGATGATCCCGAATATGTACAAGATTGCCGGTGAATTCCTGCCTTGCGTATTCCACGTATCAGCCCGTACACTGGCTTCTCACGCTCTGTGTATCTTCGGTGACCACCAGGATGTTATGTCAACCCGTATGACAGGTTTCGCTATGTTGGCAGAAGGTTCTGTACAGGAAGTTATGGACCTCTCCGGTGTTGCTCACTTGTCAACTATCAAAGCTCGTGTACCGTTCGTTAATTTCTTCGACGGCTTCCGTACTTCTCACGAAATCCAGAAGATCGAGATGCTGGAAAACGACGATCTCGCTCCGCTGATCGACCAGGAAGCTTTGGCTGAATTCCGTGCCCGCGCATTGAATCCGATGAATCCGGTTGCCCGTGGTATGGCTGAAAACCCCGACCACTTCTTCCAACACCGTGAATCATGCAACAACTACTACGAAGCAGTTCCTGCTATTGTAGAAGAATACATGAATGAAATTTCTAAAATCACAGGACGTAAATACGGCTTGTTCGATTACTATGGTGCTGAAGACGCAGAACGCGTAATCATCGCTATGGGTTCTGTAACCGAAGCTGCCCGCGAAGCTATCGACCACTTGATGGCTAATGGCGAAAAGGTAGGTATGGTTGCCGTACACCTGTATCGTCCGTTCTCTGCTAAGCACTTCCTGGCTGCCGTGCCTAAGACTGCTAAGACTATCGCAGTTCTTGACCGTACGAAGGAACCGGGTGCTAACGGCGAACCGTTGTACCTCGATGTAAAAGACTGCTATTATGGTGCAGCTGATGCTCCGGTAATCGTAGGCGGCCGTTACGGTTTGGGTTCTAAGGACACTACTCCTGCTCAGATCATTGCCGTATTCAAGAATCTGGCTATGCCGATGCCGAAGAACCACTTCACTATCGGTATCGTGGACGACGTAACCTTCACTTCACTTCCTCAGGAAGAAGAAATCGCATTGGGCGGCGAAGGCATGTTCGAGGCTAAATTCTACGGACTGGGTGCTGACGGTACAGTAGGTGCTAACAAGAACTCTGTGAAAATCATCGGTGACAATACCGACAAACACTGCCAGGCTTACTTCTCTTACGACTCAAAGAAGTCAGGTGGTTTCACTTGTTCTCACTTGCGTTTCGGTGATACTCCGATCCGTTCTACATACTTGGTAAACACTCCGAACTTTGTGGCTTGCCACGTTCAGGCTTACCTGCACATGTATGATGTAACCCGTGGTTTGCGCAAGAACGGTACCTTCCTGCTGAATACAATCTGGGAAGGCGAAGAACTGGCTAAGAACCTGCCTACCCGCGTGAAGAAGTATTTCGCTAAGAACAATATCTCTGTATACTATATCAACGCAACTCAGATTGCACAGGAAATCGGTTTGGGTAACCGTACCAATACAATCCTGCAATCTGCATTCTTCCGTATCACAGGCGTAATTCCTGTTGACCTGGCTGTAGAACAGATGAAGAAATTCATCCAGAAGTCTTACGGTAAGAAGGGTGAAGATATCGTAAACAAGAACTATGCTGCCGTTGACCGTGGTGGTGAATACAAGCAATTGACCGTTGATCCTGCTTGGGTTAATCTGGCTGACGACGCTAAGGCTGAAAACAACGATCCTGCATTCATCAACGAAGTAGTTCGTCCGATCAATGCACAGGACGGTGACTTATTGCCCGTATCTGCATTCAAGGGTATCGAAGACGGTACTTGGTATCAAGGTACAGCTAAATACGAAAAACGTGGTGTAGCTGCTTTCGTTCCCGAATGGAATGCTGAAAACTGTATCCAGTGTAACAAGTGTGCTTATGTTTGTCCTCACGCTTCTATCCGTCCGTTCGTTCTGGATGCTGAAGAGCAGAAGGGTGCAAACTTCGAGATGCTGAAAGCTGTAGGTAAAGTATTCGACGGTATGACATTCCGTATCCAGGTTGACGTTCTCGACTGTCTGGGTTGC
>ERZ1673697.231-NODE-231-length-93771-cov-10.496287_pt1 | contig 93771 bp, 78 predicted proteins | sample MGYA00580227_ERZ1673697 | MGnify/ENA primary metagenome ERZ1673697 (study PRJEB41218, sample SAMN15661759) | gut metagenome | host: Homo sapiens | place: Canada: London | collected 2015-08-20/2019-03-30 | study: EMG produced TPA metagenomics assembly of... | reverse complement strand
CCGCATGTAGTCCGGCGTGGCCTTGCCGCCGTCGCCGGGGATGTGGAAGGTGACCTGGCTGAGCTTGTGCGCCCGGCCCTTGTAAAAGAGCATGTTCTCGCTCGCGGCGCGCGTGTTGCCAAAGCCGTAGCCGATGTTGAAGCCGAACTTCTCCCCGTCCACGAGGCCGGAGGCGCTGCCCCAGTACCACGTGTTTTTGTACGTCCACACGCCGCGGCCCCAGTCGAGCACGGCGAAGCTGTCCGCCGGGTCAAAGGTGTACGTGCGGTTGTGGTAGCCGTAGGTCACGGTGCCCTCGGCGCGCATGCAGTTGATCTTCTGGTTGTAGTAGAAGTGCTTATCCTTGTCAAAGGGCGTGGCGATGACCATGGATTCGGCCGGGATGTCCGTGAGCGTCACCTTCGCGTACAGCGAGCCCTCGGGGCCGAAGTTTTTCATCTGCGCGATGAGCACGCGGCGGTCGCCCTCGTTCTTGAACAGGATGCTGTAGTTCCGCCCGGCGCTGCTCACATCGCCCTGCTCGCTGCTCTCGGGCAGGCCGACTTTGCCGTTGGTGAAGGCCTTCATCGGGCTTTTCGTGATCTCCCACCCCTCGTCGAGGTTGAGCAGGGAGATGGAGTCGAGTCCCATGTAGCTGTTGTCCGCGATGGTCAGGGCCAGGGCGAAGTGGCCGTTGTTGATGCAGTAGTAGTCCCATTCCTTGATGCGCAGCTTGGGGGCCTGAATGTCGCTGCGGCGGTAGACGGGCAGCAGGGACTTCGCGTAGCCGGGCTCGGTCAGGTTGCCGCTCGCGTCGAGCAGGGGGCGGCGCTCGGTGATCTCGTGCTGATTCATGCTTCGCGCTCCTTTTTGATCTGCCGGATGTCCCGCCCCACGAACGGGAGCGTCTGGTATTCGCCCTCGATGCGCGACAGGATCTGCGGCGTGTATTTTTTCTGCAGCTCCTCGTTGGAGCAGTTCGTGCTGATGATGGTGGCCTTCTTGCGCGTCAGGCGCGTGTTGATGAGCGTGTAGAGCGCGCTTGTGGAGTAGGCTGTGATCATCTCGGTGCCGAGATCGTCGAGGATCATCAGATCGCAGCCGAGATACTGCTCCACGCGCTGCGCGGCGGCCTCGCCGCTGTCGCTGCTGCGCTGGAACTTCGCGCACTCGAACGCGTCGAGCGCGGTGGCGGCCGTCTCGTAGGCGACGGCGTAGCCCGCGCCGGCAACGACGCGCGCGATGCACGCCGACAGATACGTTTTGCCCAGCCCCGTGCCGCCCTGCAGCAGCAGGTTCATCGTCCCGGGGCGGAACGTCTGCGCAAACGTGCGGCAGACCTGAAACACGCGCTCCATCTTCGGCCGCGCGCTCTCGTCGTAGAGCGTCAGGTCGAAGTGCTCGAACGACTCGTCGCCGTGCTGCAGCAGGCGGCTGAGGTCGCGCGTGAGCTCGGCGTTGTAGCGCCGCAGCAGGCAGTCGCACGGCTGGCCCTGCACATAGCCCGTGTCGCGGCAGCGGGGGCAGGAATAGATGTCATCGGTATAATCCACCGGCAGGTGGTGCGCCGTCAGCAGCTCGGCGCGCTGCGCCTGCGTGTCGAGGTTCGCGCGCTCGAGCGCGCGCAGCTCCTCCGTCGGGTCGCTGCCGTGGCGCATCGTCAGGCCGACGAGCGCGATCATCTGCTGCTGCAGCGTCTGGTCGAGTGCGCGCAGCCCGGGCACGCGGCGGTACGCGTCGTCCACGCGGCGGCGGTGCTCGCGCTCATTTTCCGCGCGCCGCTGCGCGATCTGTTCGCGGGCGCGCGCCAGATAGATCCCATTGCGGGCCATGCCGGTCCCTCCTTAGGTGTTGGTCTGCTCCATCTTGCGGAGCAGCTGTTCCACGCGGTCGAGATCGTCGCGCTCGGCCGCCGGGGCGGCGGGGGCTGCGCGGCGCTTGTTCGCTGCGCGCGGGTCGCCGGTCTCGATCTCCTCGGGCGTGTGCAGCCCTTTTTCGTGCCAGCTCATGAGGATGCGGTTGAGGTACGCCCACTTGCGCGCCCCGGTCGCCACGACCGTGCGGTCGTATGCCTCGGCGATGGCGTCGCAGCCGAAGCCCATGTCCAGCCAGCTGGCAATATAGCTGCGCTCGGTGCGGCTCGGCGCGCGGTCGTGGATCTGCAGCACCTGCAGCACCTGCTGCGCCAGCTCCTGCCGCGCCTGTCTGCGCTGCAGATATTCCTCCGCCTGCGCCGTCGTGTGGATCTCCTGATCGGCCCATGCGTAGGCCTCCTTTTCGATCCGGCGCATCGTCGGCGTGCCGGCGTGGCCGCGCTCGGCGCGGTATTCCTGAAACACGTAGTGGATCAGCTCCATGAGCACGTCGGCCGGGAGCCCCAGATAGTCCCGCAGGCCCAGGAGCATGTTCATCTCGGGCGTCGTGAGTTTGCGGCCGTAGAGCCGCTCGGCCTCGCGGCGCACGGTCTGCATCGGCCCGTCGCTGAGCATCCGGCTGGCGATGTCCTCGGCCGTGTACTGCGGCAGCTCGGCCGCGGGCACGAGCTTCGGCTCGGCCGTGGCCGGCTTGTCCGCCGGTACGGGGGCGGCCCTCCCTGCGGCGGAGACGAGCCCGAGCGCGCACAGCCGCTCCATCGTCTGGCGCAGTTCGCGCTCGGTCAGGCCGATGCTCTCGGCGGGAAACGGCTTTCCGCCGGCGCGCAGCAGCGCCAGATATGTCAGGGCGCAGCGCCCGTCTTTTTCCCGCAGCAGCTTGTCCACTTCCTCGACCGGCAGCGACAGGCACACCGGCCGCGACAGCGTAAATTCGGCTCGATCCATGCAATTACCCCTCGGGTCACTAGAAATTCATGATAGGTTCACATTATAGCATGAAAATTGACTTGTAGCAAGAGCACCTGCTGTGCTATAATGCTATATGTATGACTATAACTGGGAGTGGGTCTATGCTGGAACTGCTGGCGCCCGCGGGCAACCTCGATGCCGTCATCGCGGCGGTGCAAAACGGGGCGGACGCGGTGTATATGGGCTTTGGCGACGGGTTCAACGCGCGCCGGAGCGCCGATAATTTCACACGGGAGTCGTTTGCCAAGGCCGTGCGCTACTGCCACATCCGCGGCTGCAAGGTCTACGTCACGCTCAACACCCTCGTGGGCGACCGCGAGATGGACGCCGCCGCCGCGCTCGCGCAGCAGGCGTCGGACGCCGGGGCGGACGCGATCCTCGTGCAGGATCTGGGCCTCGCGCGCGTGCTGCGCGCCGCCCTGCCGGACATTCCGCTGCACGCCAGCACGCAGATGAGCATCCACAATCTCGCCGGGGTCGAGGCCGCGGCCGAGATGGGCATCACCCGCGCCGTGCTCGCGCGCGAGCTCTCGCTCGAGCAGATCCGCTTCATCTCGCAGCACGCGAGCATCGAGACCGAGGTGTTCGTGCACGGGGCGCTGTGCTTCTGCCATTCCGGCCAGTGCTATATGAGCGCGCTCATCGGCCGCCGCAGCGGCAACCGCGGCGCCTGCGCGCAGCCGTGCCGCATGCAGTACAGTATGGGCGGCCGCATGGACGAGTACCCGCTGAGCCTGCGCGACAACTGCCTGGCAGACTACTTGCAGCAGCTCGCCGACGCGGGCGTCGCCTGCGTGAAGATCGAGGGCCGCATGAAGCGGCCGGAGTACGTCGCCGTGGTCACGGACGTGTACGCCCGCTGCATCCATGAGCACCGCGTGCCCACGCCGGAAGAAAACGACCGGCTCGCGCTGGCGTTTTCGCGCCAGGGCTTCACGCAGGGCTACCTGCTCGGCCAAAAGGGGCCGGACATGCTCGGCACCCGCGCGGCCGAGCCCGACCGCGAGGCCGAGAAGCTGTTCACCGCCGCGCGCAAGGCGTATGCCGACGGCGAGCGCCGCCGCGTGCCTGTGAAGTTTTATGCCAAGGTACAGACGGGCGAGCCGGTCATGGCCGCCGTCATGGACGCCGAGGGCCACCGCGCCGTGCTTACCGGCCCCGTGCCGGAGCCCGCGCAGCGCGCGCCGCTGACCGAGCAGAGCCTTGCCGACCAGTTTGCCAAAACGGGCGGCACGCCCTATTATTCCACCGGCACCGAGAGCCGCATCGACCCGGGCCTTTACCTTCCGGCGGCCGCCGTCAACGACCTGCGCCGCCGGCTCATCACCGGCCTGAAGGAGGAGCGCGCGGCCCTGCCCGAGCGGCGGAGCCTGCCGCTGCCGCAGCTCCCGGAGGGGAAACGCTATTTTGCCGACCCTGCGCTCATCGTGCAGGTGCATCAGGCCGAGCAGCTCACGCAGGAGCTGGCCGCGCTGCACCCGGCGTATGTGTACGTGCCGGTCGAGATCCTTGACACGGACTTCCCGCGCCTTGCCCCGTTTCTGGAGCAGGGGGCGCAGGTCGTGGCGGTGCTGCCGCGCGTCATCACGGACGATCAGGCCGAGGACATGCACGCTATGCTGGGGCGCGCCGCCGAAAACGGCGTGCAGGAAGCGCTTGTCGGCAACATGGGGCACATCTTCTTCGCCCGCCGGGCGGGGATGCGCGTGCGCGGCGACTTCGGGCTCAATGTCTTCAACTCCTTCACGGAGGAAGTGCTGCAGCAGGCCGGTCTCGTGAGCGCGACGGCGTCGTTCGAGCTGCGCGTGGCGCAGATCCGCGACCTCGCCAAGAGCATCGACACGGAGATGATCGTCTACGGCCGTCTGCCGTGCATGATCACCGAGCAGTGCATCATCCGCAACAGCGCGGGCCGCTGCAACTGCAAGGTGCCCAACAATCTGGCCGACCGGCGCGGGGCGCTGTTCCCGGTGCTGCCGGCGTTCGGCCACCGCAACCAGATCTTCAACGCGCACAAGCTCTACCTCGCCGACAAGCATGAGGACTATGAAACGGCAGGCCTCTGGGGCGTGCGCCTCATGTTCACGACCGAGACGCCGCATGAGTGCGTCGCGGTCACGCAGAGCTACCTGGGCCTGACGGATTATCGCCCGAACGGGCTGACCCGCGGGCTGTATTATCGGGGCGTGGAATGACCCGCCCGGGAGGAACGACCATGAACTGGATCCTTGCCTCCGGCTCCCCGCGCCGGCGGGAGCTGCTGGAGATGCTCGGCGTGCCGGACCTGACGATCCGGCCGGCCGCCGGCCCTGAGCGCGCGACGCCGGGCGCCGGTCCGGAGCAGACCGTGCGCGAACTGTCCCTGCACAAGGCGCAGGAGGTCGCGCAGACCTGCGCGCCGGAGGACATCATCATCGCGGCGGACACGATCGTGTATCTCGACGGCGCCATTCTCGGCAAGCCGCGGGATCATGACGACGCCGCGCGCATGCTCACGGCCCTGTCCGGGCGCGAGCACATCGTCTACACCGGCGTCGCCGTCCTGCGCGGCGGCGAGCTGCGGCAGGCGGCCGAGCGCACGGCCGTGCGCTTTCGCACGCTCACGCCGGAGGAGATCGAGCGCTACATCGCCACCGGCGAGCCGATGGACAAGGCCGGGGCCTACGGTATTCAGGGCCGCGGCGCGCTGTTCGTCGCGCATCTGGACGGCGACTATTTCAACGTGATGGGCCTGCCGCTGTGCAGGCTGGGACAACTGCTGAACGAACTGGGAGTCGAGCTGCTTTGAACTGGAAAACGTATCTGAAAAAGAAAGGCGCGCGCGTCGGTGCGATCGTGGTGGCGGTCGTGCTCGTGCTCGCGCTCATCACCGGGGCGCTCGGCGGCCGGGCGGGATTCCTCACGAATCTCGACGGCATCGTGCGCGCGCCGCTGCAGAAGGCCGCGACCGTCACGGCGCAGTGGCTCGAGAGCATCTACGGCTACATTTATAAATATGACCAGCTCAAGGCCGAAAACGAGCAGCTGCGCACGCAGCTGGCCGAGGCCCAGGCGCAGGCGCGCGAGGGGCAGGAGGCGATCGCGGAAAACGAGCGCTACCGGGACCTGCTGGGCTTTACCCAGCGGCACACGGACTTCGAGCTCGAGCCTGCGAACGTCGTGTCCTACGGCGCGTCGAACTGGTCGAGCACGCTCACGCTCAGCAAGGGCAGCGACAGCGGCATCGCGGTCGGCGACTGCGTCATGAACGAGTCCGGCGCGCTCGTCGGTCAGGTCATCGAGACCGGCAGCACCTGGGCGACCGTGCGCACCGTCATCGACGTGGACATGAGCGTCGGCGGCTATGTCAGCGGCAGCGGCGCGACGGCCATGGTCCTCGGCGACTTCACGCTCATGCAGGACGGCTGCGTCCGCTTCGGCTATCTGGCCGAGGGCATGAGCATCTTCACCGGCGACACCGTGCTCACGTCCGGCAAGGGCGGCGCGTTCCCGGCGGGCCTCGTTGTCGGCACGATCACGGATGTGCGCACCGAGGCCGGCGGCCAGCAGACCTACGGCGTCATCACGCCCGCGTGTGACCTCGGCGAGCTGCTTCAGGTGTTCGTCATCAAAGACTTTGACGTGGTGAGCTGACATGTGGGCGGATCTCATCAACAAGGATAAAGTACACCGCGCGCTCTGGTGCGCGCTGTACATGGCCGTGACGCTCCTGCTGCAGAACACGGTCTTTGCGCACATTGCGCTCTTCGGCGTGCGCGCCATGTTCGTGCCGGCGGTCGTCGTGGCGGTCGGCGTGTTCGAGGGCGGCACGTGGGGCGCGGTGTTCGGCCTCGTCGCGGGCTATTTTGGCGCCATGGGCTACCCCGGCACGGGCATGCTCTTTGCCGTGCTCTTCGCGGTCATCGGCTTCGGCGCCGGCATGCTCGCGGACTATCTCATCAATAACAGCCTGCTGCCGTTTCTCGTGACGTGCCTGGCGGCGTTTCTGCTCACGGCCTTCTGCCAGATGTTCCGGCTGTGGATCTTCCACGGCGCGTCGTTCTGGCGGCTGCTGGCCGTGGCGCTGGGGCAGAGCGTGTTTTCGCTGCCGCTCGCCGTTCCGTATTACTATATCAGCCGTGCGTTTCACCGCCGGCGTGCCCTGCGCTGAGTTTTTCGGCGCGCCCGACCCCCGAAAGGATCTTCGCTATGGAAAAACCCATCAAACCCGGCCGCGTCGCCGCGCTCGCGGGCTTCCTCGTGCTGCTCGTGATCGTGTTCGTCGTCGCGCTCTATAAGCTGCAGATCGTCGACGGCAAGGCGTACTATGAGGAAAACCGCAACAGCGTCGCCAGCTCCCAGACCGTGGAGGCTGCGCGCGGCAGCATCCTCGACCGCTACGGCCGCGTGCTCGTGTCGAACATGAGCTGCAATAACCTCATCTTCAACCCCGACGACCTCTTCGAGCAGGACGACCCGAACGGCATCCTCCTGCAGATGGCGCGCACCGTCGCCGCCTGCGGCGACACGTATGTCGACGAGCTGCCGGTCACGGCCGCGCCCCCGTTTGAATATACGGACATGAACGACACGCAGCGCACGCAGCTTAAGGGCTTTCTCAAATACGCCGGCCTCGACGAGGAGGCCACGGCCGTGGAGCTCATGAGCTACTGCCGCGAGAAGTTTGAGATCAACAACAACTATTCCGCGACTGATATGCGCATCATCGCCGGCCTGCGCTACTCGATCAAGACGCGCTATATCGACAAGCTCTACCTGCCGGACTATGTGTTCGTCAAGGACGCGAGCATGGAGCTCATCACGTCCCTGAAGGAAAATAACGTCCCCGGCTTCGAGGTCGCGGTGTCCTATACGCGCCAGTACCACACGAATCTCGCGGCGCACCTGCTCGGCTACACGGGCCTGATGACCGCCGAGGAATACACCACCTACAAGACCCAGGACTACCCCATGAGCGCGACCGTCGGCAAGGACGGGGCGGAGCTCGCCTTTGAAAAATATCTCCACGGCACGAACGGCACGGCCATCGTCACGAAAAACGCGGCCGGCACCGTCACCGGCACGACGTATACCACGGAGCCCGAGCCGGGCGATCAGGTCAGCCTCACGATCGACCTCGACCTGCAGTCGGCTGCCGAGCAGTCGCTGACCAAGGGCATCGAGAACATGAAGTCGAAGTCGACGGAAACCAGCGACGCCGTCGGCGGCGGCGCGCTCGTCGCGGTCGACGTCGCCACCGGCCAGCCGCTGGCCATCGCCAACTACCCGACGTTCGACCTGCAGACGCTCTTCCAGAGCGAGGAGAATTACAAGGCCGTCTCCGAGTCGGACAACCAGCCGCTGTTCAACCGCGCGCTGCTGGGTCAGTATTCGCCCGGCTCGACGTTTAAGCCCTGCACGGCCATCGCCGGCCTGACCGAGGGCGTCATCACCACCGGCACGCGCATCCAGTGCACCGGCACGTTCCGCAAGTATGAGGACACCGGCTACGCGCCCAAGTGCTGGATCGCCTCCTCCGGCGTCACACATGGGAATGACAATGTCACCGAGGCCATCCGCGACTCGTGCAACATCTTCTTCTATACCGTCGGCGACAGCCTGCCGATCGACACGCTCGCGCGCTATGCCGCGGCCTTCGGCCTCGGCGAGCACACCGGCATCGAGCTGCCGGAGAGCACCGGCCAGATGGCCACGGAGACCGTGAAGAAAAAGCTCGAGAACACGAACTGGTACGTCGGCGACTCGCTGCAGGCGGCCATCGGCCAGTCGTACAGCCTGTTCACGCCGCTGCAGCTGGCGGAGTACTGCGCCACGATCGCCAACGGCGGCACGCGCCACAGCGCGTCCATCCTCAAGAGCGTGCGCAGCTACGACGGCAGCAAGCTCATCTATGAAAATCAGGCCGAGGTGCTCAGCACCGTCGAGACCAGCGACTATAACTGGGCCGCCGTGCAAAAGGGCATGTACCTCGTCGCCAATGACCGCGCCGGCAGCGCGTATGAGACTTTCGGCGACTACGGCGTGAAGGTCGCCGCCAAGACCGGCACCGCCCAGCTGGGCGATAACCAGGTCAACAACGCCATTTTCATCTGCTACGCACCGTATGACAATCCCAAGGTTGCCGTGGCGGTCGTTGTGGAGCACGGCAGCGCCGGCGCTTCCATCGCCTCCATCGCGCGCGATTTTCTCGACGCATATTTTACCGTCAAGACCGTCAACACTGCCCCCGAGAGCGAGCTCTCGCTGCTGCAGTGACGGCCGCTGACCAGACAGAGAGGAGTTAACCACATGAACATTGCACTGATCGCTGACGACGGCAAGAAAGAACTCATGGTCCAGTTCTGCATCGCATACTGCGGCATCCTGGCCAAGCACGACCTGAGCTCGACGTTTACGACCGGGCGGCTCATCTCCGAAGCCACCGGCCTGAATATCCGCACCTACCTGCACTCCTCGCAGGGGTGCCAGCAGCTCGATGCGCGCATCGCGTATAACGAGATCGACCTCGTGCTGTTTTTCTGCGACGCGGAGAGCGGCCATTTTGACGAGGTCAACCGCATGGCGCGCCTGTGCGACCAGCGGCAGATCCCGTTCGCCAGCAACGTGGCCACGGCCGAAGTGCTCATCCTGGGCCTGAACCGCGGCGACCTCGACTGGCGCGACATCGTCAACCCGAAAAAGAAATCGTAAGCCCGAAAGGAATCATCATCACCATGGACAAGATCAAACCCCGCACCCTGTCCGGCTTCATGGAGCTGCTGCCGGACAAGCAGGTGCAGATGGACAAAATGCGCGCCGTTCTGGCCGAGACCTACGCCCGCTACGGCTTCACCCCGCTCGACACGCCCGCCATCGAGGCGGCCGAGGTGCTGCTGGCCAAGGGCGGCGGCGAGACGGAAAAGCAGATCTACCGCTTCACGAAGGGCGACAGCGACCTCGCCCTGCGCTTTGACCTTACGGTGCCGCTGGCGAAGTACGTCGCGGCCAACTACGGCCAGCTTACCTTCCCGTTCCGCCGCTATCAGATTGGCAAGGTCTGGCGCGGCGAGCGCGCGCAGCGCGGCCGCTTCCGCGAGTTTTATCAGGCGGATATCGACATCATCGGCGACGGTGCGCTCGATATTTTGAACGAGGCCGAGATCCCGGCCATCATCTACGACACGTTCACGCGCCTGGGCCTGCACCGGTTCCGCATCCGCGTGAATAACCGCAAGGTGCTCAACGGCTTTTTCGCCATCCTCGGCCTGAGCGAGCAGGCTGGCGACGTGCTGCGCACCATCGACAAGCTCGACAAGATCGGCGCGGACAAGGTGCGCGCGCTGCTCACCGATACCTGCGGCGTCACGAGCGAACAGGCGGACGAGATACTGCGCTTCATCGCCTGCCCGGGCACGAGCGCGGACAAGCTCGCCTTCCTCGAGCAGTACCGCGGCCGGAACGAGACGTTTGACCTCGGCCTCGACGAGCTGCGCACCGTCGTGGGCTACCTGCCTGCGTTCGGCGTCCCGGAGGAGAACTTCGAGCTCGACCTCACGATCGCGCGCGGCCTCGATTACTACACCGGCACGGTGTACGAGACCGTCCTGCTCGACCATCCCGAGGTCGGCAGCATCTGCTCCGGCGGCCGCTATGATGACCTCGCGGGGTATTATACGAACAAGTCCCTGCCCGGCGTCGGCATCTCCATCGGCCTGACGCGCCTGTTCTACATCCTGCAGGAGCAGAACATGATCTCCGACGCCGTGCTCACTGCGCCGGCGGACGTGCTCATCCTGCCGATGACGGACGACCTGTCCGCGGCCGTGGCGCTGGCGTCCATGCTGCGCGCCGGCGGCCTGCGCGTGCAGCTTTACAGCGAGAAGAAGAAATTCAAGGCCAAGATCGGCTATGCCGACAAGCTCGGCATCCCGTTTGTGATCTTCCTCGGCGAGGATGAGATCGCGCAGCACGTCTGCGCGCTCAAGAACATGGCCACCGGCGTGCAGGAGGCCGTGACGCAGGAGACCGCGCTCGAGACCATCCGCGCGGAGATCGCCCGCCGCAGCGCCGGCGCAATTCTGCGCGAGCCGTAACCCGGTCAACCCACCGCCGCCGCACCGCCGGAGGCGATATTCGATAGAAAGAAAGGGAATCAGGAGTATGTTTCAGTCCCGCACACACACTTGCAACGAGCTGCGGCTCGAAAACGCCGGCGAGCAGGTCCGCATCGTCGGCTGGATGGAAAATGTCCGCGAGGTCGGGCAGAATTTTGCCTTCGTCGTCGTCCGCGATTTTTACGGCACGACCCAGGTCGTCATCGAGACCGAGGACATGATGAAGGTCGTCAAGGCGCTCAACAAGGAGTCCACGATCGCCGTGGAGGGCACCGTGCGCGAGCGCGCGAGCAAAAACCCCAAGCTGCCCACCGGCGACATTGAGGTCGTGCCCACGAAGATCGAGGTGCTCGGCCGCTGCCGCTACAACGAGCTGCCGTTCGAGATCAACCGCAGCCGCGACGCCGACGAGGCGCTGCGCCTGAAGTACCGCTATCTCGACCTGCGCAACCCCGCCGTCAAGCAGAACATCATCCTCCGCTGCCAGGTGGTGGCCGCGCTGCGCGCCGCCATGACCGCGCACGGCTTCCTCGAGATCACGACGCCCATCCTCACGGCCTCCAGCCCCGAGGGCGCGCGCGACTATCTCGTGCCCGCGCGCAAGCACCCCGGTAAGTTCTATGCCCTGCCGCAGGCGCCGCAGCAGTTTAAGCAGCTGCTCATGACGGCGGGCTTCGACCGCTATTTCCAGATCGCCCCGTGCTTCCGCGACGAGGACGCCCGCGGCGACCGCAGCCCCGGCGAATTCTATCAGCTCGACATGGAGATGGCCTTCGCCACGCAGGACGACGTCTTTGCCGTGCTCGAGGACGTGCTCCCGCCGATCTTCGCCAAGTACGGCAAGTACAACATTGCGTCCGAGGCACCCTTCCGCCGCATCTCCTATCGTGATGCGATGGAGACCTACGGCTCCGACAAGCCCGACCTGCGCATCGACCTGACCGTGCAGGACATGACGGCGCTTGTCGCCGGCAGCGACTTTGCGCCCTTTGCCGCGGGCAACACGGTCAAGGCCGTCGTCGTGCCCGACTGCGCCATGGCGCGCAAGGCCATTGACAAGCTCTGCGCCGACGTGGAGGTGCAGGCCGGCAGCAAGCCCTACTGGTTCAAGGTCGACGAGCAGGGCAATTTCGCCGGCGGCATCGCAAAGTTCCTCACGGACAAGGCTGCCGAGATCACCGCGGCCCTCGGCCTGAAGCCGGGCTGCTTCGTCGGCGTGACGGCCGGCAAAAAGACCGCCGCGCAGAAGACGGCGGGCGTGCTGCGCACGAAGCTCGGCATGGCCGTGCCGGGTCACATGGACACCGAGCGGTACGAATTTTGCTGGATCGTTGACTTCCCGATGTACGAGATCGGCGAGGAGTCCGGCGAGCTGGAGTTCTGCCACAACCCGTTCTCGATGCCGAACGGCGGCCTCGAGATCCTCGAAAAGGCCGAGCGCGGCGAGGTCGACCCGCTCGATATCTACGCCTACCAGTATGACCTCGTGTGCAACGGCGTCGAGCTCAGCTCCGGCGCGGTGCGTAACCACGACCCCGAGATCATGGTCAAGGCGTTCGAGCTCGTGCGCCTCGGCGAGGACGATGTCAAGGCCAAGTTCCCGGCTATGTACAACGCCTTCTGCTACGGCGCGCCCCCGCACGCCGGCATTGCCCCGGGCGTGGACCGCATGGTCATGCTCCTTGCGGGCGAGGACTGCATCCGCGAGATCATTCCGTTCCCGATGAACAAAAACGCGCAGGACGTCATGATGGGCGCGCCCGGCACCGTCGAGCCGCACCAGCTTGAGGAGCTGCACATCGCCGTCGTCGGCGACACGGAGCCCGATACCGAAGCGTAAGAAAAAATGTGACGGCGCCCCGGCCGAACGCCGGGGCCTCGTCCGTGAAAGAAGGCGAGCGGCTTGCTGTCCAAAATCCAGTCCCTCGGCTGCCGGGGCGTGACCGGCTACGCGGTCAGCGTGGAGTGCCACGTGTCCAACGGCCTGCCGGGGTTTGACATCGTCGGCCTGCCGGATGCGGCCGTCAAGGAGGCGCGCGAGCGCGTGCGCAGCGCCATCAAGACCAACGGCATGAAGTTCCCGGTCAGCCGCCTGACGGTGAACCTTGCCCCGGCGGACACGCGCAAGGCCGGCACGCTCTACGACCTGCCGGTGCTGCTGGGCATCCTGTGCGCCACGGGGGAGATCCGCCAGCCGCCGGCAACGGCGGCGTTTTTCGGCGAGGTGAGCCTCGCGGGGGAGATCCGCCCCGTCACCGGCGCGCTCACGATGGCGCTCGCGGCCGAGCAGATCGGCCTCAAGGAGCTCTATGTCCCGGCGGGCAACGCGGCCGAGGCTGCCTTTGCCGACCGGGTGACCGTCTACCCGGTCGAGAACATTGCCCAGCTCGTGCACCATCTGCGCGGGGACAGACGCATCGCGCCCATGACACCGCCGCGGCTCGAGACCGAGCCGCGCTTCCCGGTCGATTTTGCCGAGGTCAAGGCGCAGGAGAACGTCAAGCGCGCGCTCGAGGTGGCCGCCGCCGGCGGGCACAACATCCTGCTCATCGGCCCGCCGGGCGCAGGCAAGTCCATGCTCGCCAAGCGCCTGCCGACCATTCTGCCGGCGATGAACCGCGCCGAAATGATCGAGACCACGCAGGTCTATTCCGTCCTCGGCCTCACGACGCCGGACGATCCCGTCGTGCGCATCCGGCCGTTTCGCGCGCCGCACCACACGGTGTCGAACGTCGCCATGTCCGGCGGCGGCAGCGCGCTGCAGCCGGGCGAGATGAGCCTGGCGAATAACGGCGTGCTCTTTCTCGACGAGCTGCCGGAGTTTTCGCCCGCCGTGCTCGAGACGATGCGCCAGCCGCTCGAGGACGGCAGCATCACCATCTCGCGTGCGACCGGCTCCGTGACGTATCCGAGCCGCTTCATGCTCGTGTGCGCCATGAACCCCTGCAAGTGCGGCTGGTACGGGCACCCCTCCGGGCGCTGCCGCTGCTCGCCGCGCGACGTGCGCCGCTACCATGCGCGCGTGTCCGGCCCGCTGCTCGACCGCATCGACATCATTGTCGAGGTCCCGGCGCTGGAGTTCGACGAGCTCACGGAGCCCTCGGCCGGGGAGCCGTCGCGCGCCATCCGCGCGCGCGTCAACGCCGCCCGCGCCGTGCAGCGCGCCCGCTACGGGGACGACACCACCACGACGAACGCCCACATGGGCCCACGCGCCCTCGCTGAGTTCTGCGCGCTCTCGCCTGAGTGCGAGCAGCTCATGCACCAGGCGTTTGACAGCATGGCCCTCACCGCCCGCAGCTATGACCGCATCCTGCGCGTCGCGCGCACGATCGCCGATCTTGACGGGGCGGAGACCATCGGCCTTGCGCATCTGGCCGAGGCCATCCAGTACCGCACGTATGACTTTTCCGTCGCCGAGCCGTGAGCCCGGCCGGACAGAAGGGAGCTTCGACATGTACAACAATAACTACAACTACAACCCCAACTGGTACCAGCCGCCCGGCCCCCAGCCCGGCAAGCATGAGGCCACCGTCGCCATGGTGCTCGGCATCGTCTCGTGCGCGCTGCTCATCTTCGGCTACACGGCGCTCGGCTCGATCGTCACGGGCATCATCGGCCTGATCTATGCCTCCCGCGCCAAGAGCCTCGGCTTCAACGGCACGCCGCGCACGGTCGGGTATGTCTGCTCGCTCATCGGGCTCATCCTCGGCGTGCTCGTGTGTCTGCTGCTCGTGTGGCTCGGTGCGTGGTCGGTCGGCGTGTTCATCACGCTCATCGAGCGCTGCCTGTGATATCCCGAAAGAAAAGGAACGAACGATTTATGAAGGATCTGCTGCTCTGCAAGCCCGGAGAGATCTTCCTCAAGGGCCTCAACAAGCACTATTTTGAAGAGAGGCTGGTCGCGAACGTCAAGCGCCGGCTCAAACCCATCGGCCACTTCCGCGTGACGTATCTGCAGTCGGCGCTGTACATCGAGGCCGCTGACGACGCGGCCGACCTCGACGCGGCGTATGACGCAGTGCGCAAGGTATTCGGCATCGCGACGATCACGCGCGCGGCCGCCTGCGAGAAGGACAAGGACGCCATCACGGCCCTTGCCAAGACGTACCTGCACGACGCGATGACGGCGGCGCACAGCTTCAAGGTCGAGACCAAGCGCTCGGACAAGCGCTTTCCCATGACGAGCATCGAGCTGTCGCAGTACGTCGGCGGCGAGCTCGCCGAGGCGTTTCCCGATACGGTCGTCGACGTGCACGACCCGGAGCTGACCGTGCGCCTCGAGGTGCGCGAGCAGGCGGCGTATGTCCATGCGCAGGCCGTCGAGGCGGCGGGCGGCATGCCCGTCGGCTGCAACGGCGCGGCCGTGACGCTGCTGTCCGGCGGCATCGACAGCCCCGTGTCCTCATACATGATCGCAAAGCGCGGCGTGCGCCTCGTCCCGGTGCACTTTTTCTCCTTCCCGTACACGTCGGAGCTTGCCAAGGAGAAGGTCCTCTCGCTGGCTAAAGAGCTCACGGCCTATACCGGTCGCATGACGCTGCAGATCGTGCCCTTCACGCACATCCAGGAGGAGATCCGCCGCGCCTGCCCGGAGGAGTACTTCACGCTCATCATGCGCCGGTTCATGATGCGCATCGCCGAGGACATCGCCGCGCACAACGAGTGCAAGGCCATCGTCACCGGCGAAAATCTCGGTCAGGTCGCCAGCCAGACCATGGAGGCCATGGCCTGCACGCAGGCTGTGACGCACCTGCCCGTGCTCCAGCCGCTCATCGGCATGGACAAGCGCGACATCGTGAAGATCGCGCGCGAGATCGGCACATTTGACACATCCATCCTCCCGTATGAGGATTGCTGCACGGTCTTTACCCCGCGCCACCCCAAGACCCGCCCGACCGTGGCGGAGGTCGCGGAGGCGGAGGCCGCGCTCGACATCGACGCGCTCGTGCGCGAGGCAGTGGACGGAATTGAAAGGATCCGGATCGATTTATGAATGCAGAACTCATTGCCGTCGGTACCGAACTGCTCCTCGGCGACACCATCAATACCGACGCGGCGGCGGTCGCGCGCCTGCTTTCGGAGCTGGGCATCAATGTCTACTGGCAGACCGTCGTCGGCGATAACCGCGCGCGGCTCGAGCAGGCGGTGCAGCTTGCCCGCACGCGCGCCGACCTCATCATCACGACCGGCGGCCTCGGCCCCACGTGCGACGACCTGACCAAGGAGGTCGTGGCTGGCGCGTTCGGCATCCCGCTCGAGCTCAATAAGGCCGAGGAGGACCGCCTGCGCGGCCTGTACCGCGAGCGCCACGCCTACATGACCGAAAACCACCTGCAGCAGGTCATGCTGCCGCGCGGCTGCACCGTGCTGCAAAACGACTGGGGCACGGCCCCGGGCTGCGCGTTCGAGGCCGACGGCTGCCTCGTCATCATGCTGCCCGGCCCGCCGCTGGAGTGTGAGCCGCTGCTGCGCTACCGCGTGCGCCCGCTGCTCGCCGCGCGCGGGGACGGGATCATCGTCTCGCACAGCGTCAAGATCTTCGGCATCGGCGAGGGAACGATGGAGTACCGGCTGCGCGATCTCATGAACGAGATGCGCAACCCCACCCTCGCACCCTATGCCAAGGAGGGCGAGTGCCTCGTGCGCGTCACGGCCAAGGCCCCCACGGAGGCCGAGGCTGAGGCCATGATCGCCCCGTGCCTTGCGCGCGTGCAGCGTGAGCTCGGCGCCTTTGCCTACGGCGTCGACACGCCGAATATCGAGACGTGCGCGGCCGAGCACCTGCTCGCGCAGCACAAGACCATCGCCGTGGCCGACAGCTGCACCGGCGGACTGCTCGGCGACCTGCTCACGAACGTGCCGGGCGCGTCGGCCGTGTTCGCCGGCGGCATCATCGCCTATAACGACGCGGCCAAGACCCGCCTGCTGGATGTCGACCCCGCGCTCATCGCGCGCTGCGGCGCCGTCAGCCCTGAGGTCGCGGCCGCGATGGCCGAGCACGTGCGCGCCGCCTTCGGCACCGATCTCGCGCTGAGCATCACGGGCCTTGCCGGCCCGGACGGCGACGGCGTGCACACCGTCGGCACGCTCTTCGTGGCTCTCGCCACGCCGGACGGCACCTTCCACCGCACGCTGCACAAGGACAAGTGGGGCCGCGTGCGCATCAAGCATGCGGCGGCCAACCACGCCTTCGACATGGTGCGGCGCTACCTCACCGGCCTGCCGGTGGAGTTTGCGGAAACCTGCTGATATCGACCATTACGGAACGCATTTGCGGCCGGAGCTTCGCTCCGGCCGCTTTTTTACAAAAAATGTACAAAAATAACCGCTTATTCCAGAAAAGATGTATCAATCGGATATTGTGGAAAACCGCCGAATCATGTTACAATACATTCTGTATGACTATGCCTGTATTCCGGGAGGGACCAGGCAAATCCGCGGGACGGGACGAGACGTATGGCCATCACGGGAAAAATCCGACAAAAGGTGCGCGACGGTTCTCTGCGTGAGATGTGGCGGGAGGCAAAGTGGATGTTCACCTACATCCGCCGCTACCGCGCCGTCGTCGGCATCCATATTCTGCTCGGCATCCTCGGCACGGCGCTGTCGCTGCTGTCGAGCGTGGCCATGAAAACGCTCATCGACGTTGTCACCGGCTTTCAGACCGGGGCGATCTTCACGGCCGCGGCCTGGATGGCCGGCATGCTGCTCGGCAGCGCCGCCATGCAGGCGGCCGCCTCACGCATCGCGGCCGTTATCAACATCCGCGTGCAAAACGGCATCCAGGCCGAGATCTATGACCGCATGCTGCGCACCGACTGGGCCTCGCTCGAGCAGTTTCGCTCCGGCGACCTGCTCAACCGCCTCAATACCGACGTCACCAGCGTGTCCGGCGGCGTGACGGGCCTGCTGCCGAGTTTCGTGACGGCGGCGGTGCAGTTTCTCGGTTCGCTGATTATCATCCTGTGCTACGATCCCGTCATGGCGCTCATTGCGCTCATCAGCGCGCCACTGTCCGTGCTGTGCTCACGCACGCTCGTGCGCCGGATGCGCAGCTATAACCGCCGCATGAAGGATATCAGCAGCGAGGTCATGTCGTTTCACGAGGATTCGCTGCGCAACCTCACGTCCATCAAGGCGTTCGGCATCATGGACGGCTTTCGTGACCGGATGTGCGCCATGCAGGGGAAATACCGCGAGACGTACCTGGACTACAATCGCTTTTCGGTCATTGCCGGGTTCGTGATGTCGATCGTCGGCCTGCTCGTCTCGGCCGGCTGCTTCGGCTGGGGCGTTTACCGGCTGTGGACGCACGCGATCTCTTACGGCGCGATGATGATGTTCCTGCAGCTGACGACCATGCTGCGCAGCGCGTTTTCGTCGCTCATCGGTCTTGTGCCGACCGCCATTTCCACCACGACGTCCGCCGGCCGGCTCATGGCCGTTGCCGATCTGCCGGAGGAGCCCGGCGCGCGCGAGACGGCGCCGGTCCCGGACGCATGCACGGTGGAGCTGCGGGACGTGACCTTTGCCTATCCCGGCGGCGAGCCGGTGCTCGAGCATGTGGACTTTCGCGCCCGCCCGGGCGAGGTCGTGGCGCTCACCGGCGCGTCCGGCGAGGGCAAGACCACGATGATCCGCCTCATGCTCGGCCTTGTCCGGCCGGAGCACGGCAGCGTCTGCCTCACTGGGGCGGACGGGCAGTGCCTGCCGGTCTCGGCCGCCACGCGCGCGGCGTTCAGCTATGTACCGCAGGGCAACACCGTCTTTGCCGGCACGATCGCGGACAATCTGCGCATGGTGCGCCCGGAGGCGACGGATGCGGAGCTCATCGCCGCGCTCGAGACCGCCTGCGCCTATGACTTTGTGCGCCAGCTGCCGGACGGCATCTATGCCCGCACGGGCGAGCTCGGTCACGGCCTGTCCGAGGGGCAGGCGCAGCGCATTGCCGTGGCCCGCGCTGTGCTGCGCGGCGCGCCGGTGCTGCTGCTTGACGAGGCCACCAGCGCGCTCGACGAGGCCACCGAGCAGCGCATGCTCGAAAACCTCATGCACAGCGGCCGCGTGCAGACGTGCGTGCTCATCACGCACCGTGCAGCCACGGCCGAGCGCTGCCCGCGCCGCTACACCCTGCTCGGCACGCGCCTGACGGAGGAGCAGCCGTGAAAAACAGAAAAATTTGCGGTTCGCTGCATGAAATGGACGGACTGATGCATTTGTATCTTTGTGATGGGAAATTATGATTGATCTGCACACACATATTCTTCCGGGCCTGGATGACGGGTCGCCGGATCTGGAGACGTCGGTGCTGATGGCCGCCGTGGCGGCGGAATCGGGCGTGACGCATCTGGTCGCCACGCCGCACAGCAACCAGCGCGGCGCGTTTGAAAACTATGCCTCGACGGCACTGCAGGTGCGCTTTGACTGCCTGTGCACGGCCGTGCACGAGGCGGGCATCCCGCTCGAGCTCTCGCTCGGCATGGAGATCTTCGGCACGGGCGATGTGCTGCAGCTCCTGCACGACGGACGGCTGCTCACGCTGGGCGGCGGGCGCTATCTGCTCATCGAGTTTGGCTTCCACGAGGATCCGCTGCGCATCGAGCGCCTGCTGGATGCGCTGCTCGCGGACGGATACTGGCCGGTCGTCGCGCATCCGGAGCGGTATTACGGCCTGCAGCGGATGCCCAATTATCTGTACGACTGGGCCAACCGCGGCATCGTGCTGCAGGTGAACAAGGGCAGCCTGTTCGGCCGCTTCGGCCGCGGGGCGCAGGCCCTGGCCGCGGCCATGCTCGAGCGCGGACTGGTCGGCTGCGTGGCGAGCGATGCGCACGGCCCCGATGTGCGCACGCCGGATCTGGCCGGCGCGTGGGACTATCTGGCCGAGCGCTGCTCCGAGGAGCTGGCGCGCTGCCTGCTTGAGGACAATCCGGGGCGTATTCTGCGCAGCGAGCCGCTGCCGGAGGGCCGGTTCCGGCCATTTTTCTGAGCGTAGAGAGAGGTGTTTTCGTGAAAAAGCTGACTTCAGTCATTTTGGCGGTCGCCATGGCGCTGTCGATCCTCGGCGTGATGGCGGTCTGTATTTTCCAGAAGATCGCCGATGGCGGCGCGTCGCCGGAGATCGTCTTTTCCGACGATGTGCTCGCGGTGTCCACGGGGGCGGACGATGCGGCGCTGCTCGCCGGCGTTACGGCGACGGACGCCGAGGACGGCGACGTGACCGACTCGCTCGTCATACAGGGCAGATCCGGCCTGAGCGCGGACGGTACGGTGCAGGTCACGTATGCGGCCTTTGATTCCGACCGGCATGTAACGAAGGCGACGCGCACCGTGCGCTACACGGACTATCATTCGCCGCGCTTTACACTCTCGCAGCCGCTGATCTGCCGCACGAACGGTAGCCGCGCGCTCTCGCTGTTCGTCGGCGCGGCGGACAGCATCGACGGCGACTTGTCCGACCGCGTCAAGATCGCGCTGACCGACGGCAGCTCGCTGCTGATCGCCGGTACGCATACGGCGGAGCTGCGCGTGACCAACAGCCTCGGCGACACGGCGACGGTGCCCGTGACGGTGGAGGTCACGACCGGGGACGTGAACCCGGATCAGCTTACACTGACATCTTATCTGATCTACCTTCCCGTCGGCAGCACCTATGTGCCGAAGGATTACATCGCCGGCTTCCAGGGCGGCGATCAGAAGAGCGCGGCCGGCGTTACGGTCGAGTCCAATGTGGACACCGGGACGCCCGGCGTATACGAAGTGACCTACACCTACCGCAGCGGGTCCGCCGTGAGCCATACCCGCCAGGTCGTGGTCGTGGAATGAGGGGCGGTGAGCACATGGATGAGCAGAGAAAACAGACGGCTTCCGAAGCCGACCAGCGCATACCGCTGCTGCTGATCGCGCGTGAGCTGTGGCAGAAGCTGGGCCTGATCGTGATGTTTGCCGTCACGGCGGCGGCCTGCGGGTTTATTGCGGCGTCGCTTTTGTACCGCCCGGTCTACCAGACGCAGACGACGTTCGTCGTCTCCGTGCGCAACGGCGGCACGGTGTACGCCAACCTCAACACCGCGACGAGCATGGCCGATACGCTCTCCACATTCTTTGAGGGCGATGTCATGCGCAAGTGTATTCAGGAGGATCTCGGCACGGTCAACGGCACGATCACGACCAAGCCGATCACGGAGACGAACCTGTTTACGATGACCGTTTCGTCGCACACGCCGCGCGATGCTTACCGCATCACGCAGAGCGTCCTGCGCCATTACGGTGAGCAGTCCGGCAAGCTCATGAGCGACGTGACGCTCGACGTGCTGCGCCAGCCGGTGGTGCCGACCGCACCGGCCAACAGCTCCGGCGCGCTGCACACGGCGGAGGTCAGCGGCGGCGTTGCCGCGCTCGTGGCGATCGTTTTCCTTGCCGCGCGCGTGTACCTGCGCGACACGGTCAAGTATGAGAGCGACGTGGAGCAGAAGCTCGACACCCGTCTGCTGGCGACCGTGGTGCATGAAAAAAAGTATAAAACGCTGCGCGCCAAACTCCGGCGCCGCCGCCGCAAGACCAGCATCCTGATCTCGAATCCGACGACGGGCTTCGCGTTCGTGGAGACGTTCAAGAAGCTGCGCGCCCGTGTGGACTATTTTCTGCGCCGCGAGCAGGGCAGGACCGTCATGGTCACGTCCCTGCTCGAGGATGAGGGCAAGAGCACAGTGGCAGTCAATCTGGCGCTGGCCATGGGCCGCCGGCACAAAAACGTGCTGCTCATCGACCTGGACCTGAAAAAGCCCGCGGTGTATAAGCTGCTCGACTGCCAGCAGGAGAAGTTTTTCCCGCTGGAGATTTACCTCGCCAAGGGCGGGTCCGTGGATGCACTAATCCGCCACGATGCGGCCCGCGGGATCGACACCATTCTCGGCCGCAAGGGCGCGGACAACGCCGACGAGCTGCTCCATGGCGAGCGGCTGCGCGCCCTGCTGCAGGAACTGGCGCAGCGCATGGACGTGGTCATCGTCGACACGCCGCCCATGAGCGCCGGCGGCGATGCCGAGTGCATCGCGGATCTCGTCGATGCGGCCGTGCTGGTCGTGCGTCAGGATCAGGCGCCCGCCTGTGCGCTCAATGACTGCATTGATGTGCTCCGGCGCTCGGATGCCAAAGTGCTCGGCTGCGTGTTCAACAATGTCTATGCTGCCGGCCTCGGCGACAGCCAGAGTTACGGCTATGGCGGACGGTACGGATCCGGCGGCAGGTACGGCTACGGCTACGGCGCAAAGGCGCAGGCGGAGGGTGAGCAATGAACGAAGAGAAACAACAGGATTCCGTGCGCGCCAGCGACCTGCTGGCCATGCTTGCGCGCAGCTTTCGCCGCCTGTGGTGGCTGTGTCTGGTGCTGATCGTGGCGTGCAGCGCCGTGTTCGGCGGCTATGCCCGTTTGACGTATCACCCGCAGTATACGGCCTCGATTACCTTCCTGGTCAATATCAAGGGCTCGGCGCAGGGCAGCGCCGCTTACGGCTCGGCGACGGCGTCGCAGATCGCCAAGACCTTTCCCTATATCCTCACGAGCGGCCTGCTCGACAGCGCCGTGTGCGCCGACACGGGTCTGACGGTCCTGCCGGCCATCCGCGCGGCCTCGGAGGAGGACACGAACCTCTGCACCCTGAGCGTGACCGGGTCGGACCCCGCGCAGTGCGACGCGGTGCTGCAGTCGGTGGTCGCACACTATCCGGACGTGGCTGAGCTGGTCGTCGGCCCGACGGAGCTGGTCGTTATGGACCAGACCGGTGTGCCCACGCGGCCGTCGAATCCCTTCTCGTGGAAGCAGCCGCTCGTGCGCGGGGCAGCTGTCGGCCTGGTGCTGAGCCTGATCGTGCTGTATCTGTCCGGCCGCGCGCGTGCGACCGTGACCGGCCGCGACGACCTGCAGCAGGTGACGAGCGCGCGCTATCTCGGCGCGCTGCCGGATGTGCGCATGAAAAAGCGCAGCCGGAACCTGCAGCCGCTTCTGGACGCCGAGGCGGCGAATGACCGGGGCTACCGGGAATCGCTGCGCGTGCTGTCCATGCGCACGGATAAGGCGCTGCGCACCAGCGGATACCGCACGCTGCTGGTCTCCAGCGCGATCCCGGGCGAGGGCAAGACCACGGTCTCATATCAGCTCGCGCTGTCGTTTGCGCGCCACGGCCGCCGCGTCCTGCTGGTGGACTGCGATCTGCGCAATCCGTCCGTGCAGAAGCTGGCCGGCCGCCCCGTGCAGGCGGGCCTGGCGGAGTATCTGGCCGGCGCGGCCAAACCGGGCCAGATCGTGACCGCGCTCGGCAAGGACAAGCCGGACGTCATCTTTGCCGGCCGGCATGCCGGCACGCAGACGGAGCTGCTCGGCAGCGAGGCGTTCCGCGCGCTGATGAACACGATGCGCGAGACCTATGACTGCATCGTGCTCGACACGCCGCCGTGCTCGCTCATGACGGACGCGATGGAAGCGGGCGCCGCAGCGGACTGTGCGCTGCTGGTCGTGCGGCAGGACTTTTCCAGCCGCGCCAGCGTTGTCAACAGTCTCGCCGCGCTCGATGAGTACGGTGTGCCCGTGCTCGGCTATGCGCTCAATGCCTGCCGCCGCAGCGGCCGCTCCGGCTACGGGTATGGTTACGGCTATGGCTATGGCTATGGCTATGGCTACGGTTACGGCTATGGCTATGGTTACGGAGAACGGAGAGGAAAAAACGGCGCGGACTGATCCTGCGCCGGTGGGGGGATACGATGAAAGAAATCAAACGGCCGCACAGCGCCCAGAAAACGCTGCGCGTGACCTGCCTTGTGCTGGCGGATCTGATTTTGATCAATCTGTCGGCGTTCCTGGCGCTCTACATACGCTTTGAGTTTGATCTCGGGCAGCTGCGTGCCACGGCGTTTTTGCACGACATGCTGGTCTATGCCGGTATCAACTCCGTGTGCACGATCGTGATCTTCCGCATCCTGAAGCTGTATAACAGCCTGTGGGAGTTTGCCAGCGTGCCGGAGCTGCTCCGCATCGCCATGGGCTGCCTGCTTTCGTCCGTGACGTATATGGTCGGCATGTTCATGCTGCAGCTGGCCATGCCGCGCAGCTTTCCGGTCATGTACATGCTCATTTTGTGCCTGCTGTGCGGGTCGCTGCGCTTTGCCTACCGGGGCGTGCGGCGCACGCGCGCCGGGCTGCGCAGCCGGGGCGAAAAGCGCACCATGCTCATCGGCGGCGGTCAGGCCGGCGCCATAGCACTGCGTGAGTTTCAGACCAGCCCGCGCTCGGAGAACAAGGTCGTGTGCATCATCGACGACGCGCCGGAGAAATACGGCAGCTACCTGCGCGGCGTAAAGATCGTCGGCGGGCGGGACGTCATCCCCGCCATGGCGGAAAAGTACCGCGTCGACGAGATCGTCCTTGCCATTCCCTCGGCGTCCCGGCAGGAGAAGCTCCAGATCCTCAACTGCTGTCACGATACGTCCTGCACCCTGCGCACGCTGCCCGGCATCTGCCAGCTCGCCAACGGCGAGGTGCGCATCGAGCAGATCCGCGAGGTGGACATTGAGGACCTGCTCGGCCGTGAGACCGTGAAGGTCGACCTTCACGAGGTCGCCGCTTACATCACCGGCAAGACCGTCCTCGTCACGGGCGGCGGCGGCAGCATCGGCAGTGAGCTCTGCCGGCAGGCGGCGGCGCAGCGGCCGCGGCGTCTCGTCATTTTCGATATCTATGAGAACAACGCCTACGACATCCAGATGGAGCTGCGGCGCACGCACCCGGAGCTGGACCTCGTCGTGCTCATCGGCTCCGTGCGCGACCGGCAGCGTGTCATGCAGGTCTTTGACCGCTACCGGCCCGACGTCGTCTGCCACGCGGCGGCGCACAAGCACGTGCCGCTCATGGAAAGTTCACCGTTTGAGGCCGTCAAGAACAATGTGTTCGGTACCTATAACGTCGCGCAGGCGGCGGACCTGTACGGCACGCAGCGGTTCATCCTCATCTCGACGGACAAGGCCGTCAATCCCACGAACGTCATGGGTGCGTCCAAGCGTCTGTGCGAGATGATCGTGCAGATGATGAACGACCGTTCGGCCACCGAGTATGTGGCCGTGCGCTTCGGCAACGTGCTCGGCTCGGCCGGCAGCGTCATTCCGCTCTTCCGCAAGCAGATCAAGGCCGGCGGCCCCGTCACGGTCACGGACAAGCGCGTCATCCGCTATTTCATGACCATTCCCGAGGCCGTGCAGCTCATCTTTCAGGCGGGGGCGTATGCCCGCGGCGGGGAGATCTTCGTGCTCGACATGGGCGAGCCGGTGCGCATCGACGATCTGGCGCGCAACATGATCCGACTGTCCGGTTTTGAACCGGATGTCGACATTCCCATCGAGTATACCGGCCTGCGCCCGGGCGAGAAGCTCTATGAGGAGCTGCTGCTCAGCGGCGAGGGCATGCAGAAAACGAAAAATGACCTGATCTATATCGGCCACGAGATCGCGTTCGACCCCGCAGCCTTTGAGGAGAATCTCATGCTCCTGCGCGCCATTCCGGAGACGGATGAGTCCGCGCTGCGCGCAAAGCTCCGCGAAATGGTGCCGACGTTCCACGCGTCGGACGGGCAGACCCGGCCGGAGGCGGCCGGCGCCGCCGTGGTTTGAGCGCTTTTGCGCGCGGAACCGCACATTTCTTGTGAATCTGTTCAAAAAATAGGTGCTATGACAAGCAATTATAAATATTTTCAATCAATTTTTACCAACCCACTTGCAAAAAAGTGCCGCGCGTAGTAAGATAAGTCCATCGTGGGGTCACTCTGCCCATCCGCGTTTTCCCACCGCGGATCGGTGGCCGGTTTTCCCGCGCCGCGCGTGAGAAATTTGCGCGTTGTTCTGTGCGGCCTTCTCTTTGGCGGCGGGCCTGTGCACCCACACATCGGTCCGAAAAAAGAGAGGCACTTTTACCCATAAAAAACTGTATTGGAGGAGGAAAAACAATGAAGAAATCCAAGCGTTTTCTCTCGCTGCTGCTTGCCGTGGTCATGGCGATGTCTCTGCTGCTCATGACCGGCATGGCCGATAACAGCGCAGCGGACGACGCAGCCAATGCCGCAAGCGCCTATGTGAAGAATAACGACACGTGGGACAGCGGCGTCAACGGCCTGAAAATGCATAAGGAATATGTGAGTGATAACAACGGCACGAGCGGCACTCTGAAGCTCGAGGCCTATGTCACCGGCGAGAGCCAGACGACGATGGTGACCCAGCCGGTCGATACCGTCCTCGTGCTGGACACGTCCGGGTCGATGGAGGAACTCACTGCTCATGCGATCTATGGGAGCTTCGCCTATGGCGGAGATGAGAGCACTTTCATTAAAGTTAGTGATAAAGGCAATCTTGAAGATCTCGACACAGTGTACGGTGCGGCGGAGGGAACATATCTTCTTAACAGTGTTAACACTTTGGTTGGCGGCGCATGCTATACCAAAATGCGATACCAGGATGGAAAATGGCAGTACTTTGGCAGAGGTAGCACAGCGCTCAGCGGCAAATGGAAAGATGTTGAGGATTCCAATTACGGCAGCGGCAATATCTACATTACGAAGTTGAGCGCCCTGAAAATTGCGGCCAAGCATTTTATTGACAGTGCAGTTGCTTCCTCTGACCCGAATCATCCGAACCGGATTGCAATCGTCAGCTATGCATCCAATGCAACAACCGTCAAGGGATTGACCGATGTGACGACAGGCGCACAGGCCCTGAAGGATGCAATTGATAAGCTGGGTGCTGATGGCGGCACGCACTCCAATCTTGGCCTGCAAAACGCACAGGAGATTCTTACTGGAGATACCAATAAAAAAGTTGCCATCATGTTTACAGATGGCGAGCCGGGTTTGTACGGAGACTGGGAAACAGAATCCGTGGACACGGCGAACGACGCAATCGGCACAAGCAAAGACATGAAGGCGGCTGGTGTTACAGTCTATACGGTTGGCTGTTTCTCGGAACTGAAAAAACCGACGAAAACGGAGACATACATGAATTATGTCTCGTCCAACTACCCCAATGCAACGGATATGGACCATGGTGGAACTGGCGGAGCGGATAAGGGCTATTACCAGTCGGCACCGACCAGCTCGGAGCTGAGTAAGGTTTTCGATAAGATCGCGCAGGAGACCGGCGGCGCAAGCTACACGCTGAAATCCGCGGCCGTCATGCAGGACGTCGTGTCGCAGTACTTCGACATTGATACATCCGAAGGGCCCGTCAAGGCACACACCGAGAACTGCACCGAGATTGACAACAACGGCAATCCGACGAAGTGGGAGAATAACAACGATTCCCTTGATTGCCAGAGAAGCGGCAGGACGGTGACCGTGACCGGGTTTGATTACACGGCCAATTGGGTCGGCTCCCACAGCGGCAAGGCCGGCGGCCAGAAGCTCGTCCTTGAGATTCCCATCAAGGACAACGGCACCGGCACCAACTGGCAGAAGACCAACGCTGCCGACTCCGCCATCTTCAGCGGCGACAAAAAGGTTGCTGATTTCCACTCCCCGGAAGTCTACTTCCCGTACTATCAGGTCGCACATGTTCAGGGCAGCGCTGTTGTGAAGACGGACAAGTACCGCGTTGAGCCGAATAGCGAGATAGTTACGCTCACGGATAAGGTGACGGAGCAAGACAGATATCTTTACGGCGGCGGCTTCCTCGATAAGGACTGCACAATGCCTTCCCAGAATGGCAAGACTGGCTTTACCACACCCGGTAAAGGCGAGACGTACTATATCCGCGAAGTCTCCAACAAGTATCTGCTCCCCAGCGACTATGACGTTTGGCAGCATACCGGAAAGAATGCGGAAGTCCATGTGACGCATATGTACATGCTCGCGCCGGTGGATTGCCTGAATTACCAGTCGGTCGGTTTCCTCGTCGAGAGAAACGGAGACACGACGGTCACTCCGTCCCAGCGCAATGACGAGAGCATTGCCTACGGCGTTGTCAATGCCATGCAGAGCGGCAGCCTCTACGATCAGGTCTACGTCAAGGACGGTGTTCTCAGGTCCTCGAAGACAGAGGTGACGGATCGCGATGCCGGCTACATCAGCATGAGTGAGCTGGAAGATGCAAACTTCTTCAATAACGCGGGCGAGACGGTCACGTTCCTGCCCTACTGGGTCACGCGCGACGGTGTCATGGTGACCGGCACGACGCAGAGCACCTGCACCAATCTCGGCATCGGAACGAATGACAGCTACAAATGGCTGGACTACAGAGAAGATCCTGCCGCACTCACGGCAGACGCGCACGTTACGTATGCACCCGCAATGAAAATGCTCAGCTTCTGTAAAGCAGCTGCGTTTGAAACTGACCCCGCGGTTCTGGAAGCCCAGACGGTGACCATTACCGTGAACGATAACGGCAGCGTCACGACCGTGAACCTCGACAAGGGCGACCTGACCGGCAAGCTGACGCCCGCCGGTGCCGACGGCAAGGTCTTTGCCGGCTGGTACACGGATGCGGCCTGCACCGTTCCCGCTGATTTCAGCGACGTGCAGTCTGACATGACGGTCTATGCCAAGTATGTCAGCGGCGCTTACCTGAGCGTGAAGTACAAGCAGGTCGGCGTGTTCCGCGTCAGAAGCGTGACGCTCCTCTCCGCTGTGGACAGCAAGGATTATCAGGACAGCGGCTACATCATCAACGGCGAGCAGGTTTCCTGCACGAACTATAAAAACCGCTATGGCATCATCACGGCCCGGATGATCTTCGGCCGCGATGTGAGCCGCAGCGCGCAGCTGATGACTTACAGCTATGCGACGATCGGCCTGACCAAGGGCGACACGATCGAGATCGTGCCTTACTGGGTCACGCTCGACGGCACACTGGTCACTGGCACGGCCCGCACGCTGACCTACAATGTGCGCGGCCTCAATGGCTAACGAAAGCGAGGAGCCAATATGAACAGCAACAATATTATGAATGCGGGCGTGTTGGACGTCCTGCCGACCGGTAACGGCGATGTCGTGATTCCTGGTTCCGGCGGCGGCGGACTTCGGCCCAAAAGACAGATCGCAAACGGCCTGTATGCCGTTGAGTTCGATGACGGCAGTGTCGTCGTTGTGGACGACAACGGAAACATCGTCGGCTAACCAGCACAGTTTTGTGGCGGAGGGATGGCTTGCATCCCTTCGCCACTTTTTTCAATGGGATATTCTATGAAAAAGACACTGAATTTTGCAGGAATCCCTGTAGCAATCACTTGGAACAGCGGTGGCCATTTCCCGTGTTTTTTCCCGTTTGAGACGGAGGAGCGGCCGCTGCTGTCCGTTGCGCTCTCCGGGGAGGAAGTGCGCGCGGCGAAAGCGCTCTACCCGGATGACCCGCCGGATGCCTATGTGGAATATATGGAGCTGTGCAGCCGCGTCTCTGACGCGCTGCTGCCGTATGCGCGGGTCGTGTTTCACGGCGTTGCGTTTCTCTGGCATGGCCGGGCGTGGATCTTCACGGCCCCCAGCGGCACCGGCAAGACCACGCAGTATATCCGCTGGAAGCAGCGCTACGGTGACGAGATCGGGATGATGAACGGCGACAAGCCGATCCTGGAGTTCCGCGATCGGGAGATCTGGGTGCACCCGTCCCCGTGGATGGGGAAGGAGAGCATGGGCCGGCAGGTATCTGCGCCCCTCGGCGGGATCGTGCTGCTCGAGCAGAGCGGGGAAAACCGGCTCTGCCGGCTGACGCCGCAGGCGGCGGCGGGGGAGCTGTTCGTCCAGTTCCTGTTCAGCCGCGCGACGGCGGAGGATGTTCAAATGGTCTCCCGGATGGAGGAACAGCTCCTGACGCAGGTGCCCGTGTGGCGATTTTTGAACCGCGGCGATGATTTTTCCGCACAAATATGCCACGATGGGCTTGAAATGGAGGCACAGCTGTGATATTTTTTCTACAATCAGACGTCGTTCTGACGACTGTCTGCGGAGAAAACCTGCTTATAGCCGCCGGAGAAGCCCGCGGGAAGGTGCCTGTTGTCAAGGGCATCAACACGCCGGGCGTTTATCTTTGGCGGCTGCTGGAGCAGGGGCTCGATTCGGCGGAGATCTCGCGGCGCATCATGGCGGATTACGGTGTGACGGCTGCGGAAGCCGAAATGGCGCTGGATCGTTTCGTCCGCGCACTCTCGGACAGCGGCTACATTGTTGGCTCGGAGGAAGCATGATGACGGACACACAGTTGCGTTTTCTGGCGTGCCTGCGCGCGGCGCTGCATGCGCAGCCGTATTCCGCGCAGTTGTCCGAGTCCGACTGGGAGGCCCTGTTCACCATGGCCAACCGGCAGAGTCTGCTGCCCCTTTTCTGCGAAGCGGTGTATGCCACCCCGGCGGCGCAGACGTACCCCGAACTGTTTGCACGCTACCGGCAGCTGACGACGGCGCTGGTCATCCGTCAGGTGCAGCATACGATCGACTTTCGTGCGCTTTACCGGGACCTGCGCGCGCAGGGGCTCCGGCCTGTCGTTGTCAAGGGGCAGCTGTGCAGCGCGCTTTACCCGCTGGCCGATCACCGTGTCAGCGCGGATGATGATCTTTATATCCCGGCGGCCGAGCTGCCGGCCTGCCACACGGCGCTTGTGCGCGCCGGACTGCAGACCGGGGAACCCGAGCCGCGCATCGCAGACGAGGACGAGATCACATATCAGGATCTGCAGCATAGGCTCTACATCGAGCTGCACCGGAACCTCTTTTCCACCACGGAGTGCGCGGTGAAGGATCTCAACGCCTTCTTCCGGGATGCATTTGTGCAGGCGGTCGACATGGACGGCCTGCTTGCCATGCCGCCGCACATGCACCTGCTGTACCTGCTGATGCATGCCTACAAGCACTTTGTGTACAGCGGTGTGGGTATCCGACAGACGTGTGACATTGGCCTCTGGGCTGCGCGCTATGGCGCCGAGATCGATTGGCCGCTGCTGCTCGATCAGTGCCGCAGCACGCATACGGAGCTGTTCGCCGCGGCGCAGTTTCAGATCGTGCAGACGTATCTGGGGCTGGAGCTGCCGCTGCCGGATTGCTGGCGCTGTCTGGACGTGGATGTGGAGCCGATGCTTCTGGATATGTTCGACGGCGGCGTTTACGGTGCCGCCAGCCTGACGCGCCTGCACTCGTCCACGGTCACGCTCAATACCATTCAGGCGTGCCGCACGGGCGAGAGCCCGGGCCTGCTGCGCAGTGTTTTCCCGCCGCGGAGCTATATGGCCGCGCGCTATCCTTATGTGCGCGATCACCCCGTGCTGCTGCCTGCGGCGTGGGCGGGGCGCATCCTTCATTATGTGTCCGAGCTTGGCCGCACGCACGACAGCAGTGCGGTCGGCAGTGTCCGGCTTGCCCGGCAGCGGGTCGCGCTGCTGCAGCAATACGGCGTGCTGCGCTAGCCGGCGCGCGGCGTTTCTGTGTTCGCAAGGTTCTTCAGATAGATCATTTCAAGCAGACGGGAGAAAACATTATGAGTCACACGGTAAAAAGAGGGCTGGCATTCTTTCTGTGCCTGGTGATGGCCTTTTCACTGACGCTGGCATTCGCGCCGGCCGCAGACGCAGCGGCGGACGGGGGGCAGCATTGGGTCGCCACCTGGCATGAGGCAATCTTGAATGCGGCGGAAACAAGTCAAGCGGGCGAAGCGATCGATGCGATCGATAAGTTCGACAGCAGTGGTGCGGGCACATTCCGCATCCAGATGAATACGCAGCTCGGCGGCAAGGATTTCCGAATGACACTGGCCAACTATTACGGCACGGAAGATCTGCAGATCGCGGGCATTCGCGTGGGATTTCAGGGAAAGGGCGTCCTGAGCACGCTTGCTACCAACCGCGAAAATGTCGTTGCCTCGTCGGGCCTTACAATTCCGAAGGGCGGGTCCGCTTCGCTGGAATTCAGCTTTTCGGACGTGGTGCCTGCCGGTACATCGCTCTGTATCAATATTTATTGTAAAAACAGCACGGCTGTGCGCGATTTTGCGCTGACCGGCGGAACTGCGTGGTTCCAGGGGAAGGATGTCCGCACGTCGGAGGAGCTGGATCTGCTTGGCAACGCGGCAAACCTTTGTTCCCTGAACGACGGCGAGGGCGACTACAACCTCATCCCGCTGCTCGAAGAGCTGGACGTGAAGGCATCGGCGGACACCTACGCCGTTGTGTTCATCGGCGATTCCACGATCACGAACTCCATTCCGGACATGCTGCTCGATAATCTGCAGCGCAACGGCATCCACAATGTCTCAGTCGTCTCCTCGGCCATCAAGGGCAACGAGCTGCTGCAGGACGGCGCCGGCGAAAAGCAGGGCCCGCTGGAAGGGAAAGCGTTGATTACCCGCTTCCAGCACGATGCGCTGGAGGTTGCCGGCGTGCAGAAGATCTTCGTCAAGATCGGTACCAACGACATTCTCCATCCGCAGCTGTCGGATCTGAAGGACTGGTATAACGGTTCTTCGACCCGTCCGGATGGCTATACGCCGACGGCCGAGCAGATGATCGGCGGCTATCAGAACCTGATCGATCAGGCGAAGGCTGCGGGCAAAGAGCTCTACTTCATGGATATCAATCCGTTCATCGGCTATACGCGTGACGGCTCGCTGACGTGGACGAAGGATTTTGCGGATCAAGTGAATCCCATCCGTCTGGCGGTCAATGCATGGCTGGCGGACAATCAGAGCCAGTACGCCGGCTATATTCCCTGCACGGCGAAGATCGGCGAGGATGTGACGATCGACGGAACGGTATACCCGCTCGGCCAGATTGCAAAACGCTACACGACTGACTGGGTGCATCCGTCTCCGGCCGGCATGCAGGCAGAGGCGGACCTGATCCCGATCACCTATTTCAAGGCGGTGTCCACTCCGGCGGCGAATCAGGCGGCGGTCACGAACATCTGGGTCGCCACGAACGAGATGCCCACGAACGGCAAGTGGCTCATTGCCAGCAACTCCGGCAAAAACGTCAAGGATACGGCCGGTCAGCAGGGCACCGTGCATCTGCTGGCGACGGATAAGCAGTACACGGACGAAATTGATACCGCAGATTACCCAGCTGGCGGGTGGTTTAATAATAAGCCGGGCGGATATTATGGCAATGCAATAAATGAACTTGGCGATGTGACCGGCACGATCCAGCGCGGCACGGAGGCAGCGCCGTATGTCACCGTTGCACAGAGCGACAGCCAGACGCGCAGCACAGCCATCTGGACGCGCTATGGTTACGGTACGCGCGTCTACTGGAAGGATAGCTATTTTGGCCGCAGTCTCTCCTATTATTATCCGCTTGTTACTGGTACGGTGAATGAATTTGATGCCGGTCTGCGTGATGGAGAGCCGGAACATCGCTTCCTGGATGCTTCAAGTTTGCAACTCAATATGCAGAAATGGTTTACGGTCGGCAACACGTCCTCCAGTCTCTGGAGCAGCGATCCGTGGGAACTGTCAATGCACTTCGGAGCCTCTACTAAAGGTCAGAAGTATCTGGCCTGGGGTGATATGCTCAGCAGCGCAAGCAAGGACTATGCAACGCCGGGCTATCATTTCCGCGTTTACAACACAGAAGGCTCCCAAAAGTATACTGCCGGTGAAAACGGCAACGGCACCATCACCTACCTCAGCGAGCTGGCGGCCGTGAACACGCAGCTCGATGTGACGCAGAACCGGAACTACACGTGCGGCGAGGATGTGGCCTCCGGCACGATCGTCCCAGTCGGCTTCCGGCTGACGGACGACCTGCTGAACGTCGAGACCACAAAGACCAATGCCACGCAGCGCAACGAGACATCCTTCACCGCTGACGGCAGCCAGAACGTGCAGGACCTGCGCTACACCGGCTATACCTATGGCCAGAACCAGACCCTGACCTGCGTCTCGGACAACGAGGACGTGGCGTATTACGATGCCGGCTGCGTCAAGCTCGGCAGCGCCTGCGGTACGGCCACGCTGACGTGGACCTACGGCTGGGACGAGCTGGACGGCACGCATTATGCCATGACCGTTACCACGACCGTCACCAGACAGGGCGCGACCTTTACCGTTGTGCACAGCAGCGATAACTCGTCCAACACGTTCTATGTCAAGGACAATCCGGACTTCAACCTGACCGAGCAGGTGCGTGACGGCTATCTCTACGGCGGCACGTTCACCGACGGCAATTATCAGACCGCGTTCAGCGGCGATCCCACGCACTTCACGCCGGCTGCCGGTGCGACGTATTACGTGCAGGAGGTCGCGCAGAAGTATCTGTCTCCCAACGACTATGATGTCTGGCAGCACACCGCTGGCGGGCAGAAGCACGTGACGGGGCTGTATATGCTCGCGGCGGTCGACAGCACGCGCTATCGCGAAGTGGGCTTCACGGTCAACGGCGAGGATCGTGCGGTAAACGAAGTCTACGGCGTCATCAACGTCACGAAAGGCACGACCCCCTATCAGGTCATTTACGTATCCGATGGCGTGCTGAATGCTTCCGGCGCCAAGAGCGTTCCGAACCACGATGACGGCTACATCGCCATGCTGGCGCTGCAGGATCTGCAGACGGGCTTCTTTACGGCTGCAGGCAGCAAAGTCACGTTCCAGCCCTACTGGATCACGCTGGACGGCGTCAAAGTGACCGGCTCCGTGCGGCGCGAGTGCACGTATCTCGGCACGGGCACGGATTCGAAATATGAATGGGTCGGCTTCCGGGATATCACGGCAGCGTGCGCCCCTGCGTATGTCGGCAGTCAGACGGAGACCGCCATGCTGAGCTTCCGCGCTGCCAAGGCATTTGAGTCCGACCCGGAGACGCTCGCCGCCCAAACGGTGACCATTACCGTGAACGATAACGGCAGCGTCACGACCGTGAACCTCGACAAGGGCGACCTGACCGGCAAGCTGACGCCCGCCGGTGCCGACGGCAAGGTCTTTGCCGGCTGGTACACGGATGCGGCCTGCACCGTTCCCGCTGATTTCAGCGACGTGCAGTCTGACATGACGGTCTATGCCAAGTATGTCAGCGGCGCTTACCTGAGCGTGAAGTACAAGCAGGTCGGCGTGTTCCGCGTCAGAAGCGTGACGCTCCTCTCCGCTGTGGACAGCAAGGATTATCAGGACAGCGGCTACATCATCAACGGCGAGCAGGTTTCCTGCACGAACTATAAAAACCGCTATGGCATCATCACGGCCCGGATGATCTTCGGCCGCGATGTGAGCCGCAGCGCGCAGCTGATGACTTACAGCTATGCGACGACCGGCCTGACCAAGGGCGACACGATCGAGATCGTGCCTTACTGGGTCACGCTCGATGGTACACTGGTCACCGGCACGGCCCGCACGCTGACCTACAACGGGTATGGCCTGAAGGGCTGATAGGAGCAGCTTCTAAAGGCACGAGCGCCCCGGCGGATGCCGCTATGCATCCGTCGGGGCGTTTTCTCTTCGCGTCCGCTCCGGCAGAGCACTTGCGCCGTACCGGGGCAGGGCCGCAGACCCGGGCGTGGCGGACGATAACAGCAATAGAAATTCCCCGGTGCCGCGGCACCGGGGAATGTTCGTATACGTTTTTGTTTACCGGAACAGATCCAGCGGGATGAGTTTCGTGAATGCCTGCTGGCCGGCGGGGGTGTGGTGGATGCCGTCGGTCGTGTAGGCGGGCAGCAGCGCGAACGGATCGGCCGGATCGGCCAGACCGTCGAGGGCAATGTAGCCGTCCGCGCGGCAGTCGCTGCTCTGGAACCAGGCGTTGATGTCCAAACGGAGCTGGTCGATCTCCGGCGTCCACTGCACATCATCGCCCTTGTTGAACACGTTGCGGGTGTAGCCCTTCCACGGCGCAAGCTCGCAGAAGTAGATCTTCACGCCCTGTGCGTGAGCCATTTCGATCAGCTGGTTGTAGCCGGCGATCATCTCCTCAAGCGACACGGGCGAGAGCACGTCCTGCTTGCTGGCGCAGTACGGATGCACGACGTCGTTGATGCCAAGCTTCACGATCACGGAGCCGACGCCTGCCTGCTGCAGCACGTCGCGCTCGAAGCGCTTGATGCCGGCGCTGCCGAGCAGGTTGGCGGCCTTGCCCACGCCGTCAGCGACGAGGCGGTTGCCCTTGATGGCTTCCTGTGTGACGCTCACGTTCGTGATGCCGTTGGCCTGCAGGCGATTTTCGAGCATGCGCGGGATCTCGTTGGCGACGGTGGAATCACCGAAGATGACGCAGGTGCTCGTGCCGGCATCGGCGTTAACGTCGATCTCCTTGAGGGAGGGGATGACTTCGTAAGCGCCGGAATCGGCCGTGTAATCCATTGGGATACCCACGGCCATGGAGCGCAGGTGCGTGTAGTTGCCGATGGCCACGTAGCTGTCGCCGCCGATCAGACCGATGGTGCGCATGGTGTTGATGCCGCAGTAGTAGGTCGTCACGGTGAGCTTTTCACCGGCGGTCACCTGCATGTTGATCGGGTCGGACGTCAGCGTCTTGCCAGCCGGGATGCTCTTGAGGACGCGGCCGTTAAAGCGCACTTGCTTGATCGTGCTGGAGATGATCGTCTTGGAATCGCCGCCGGTCTTTGCGACCGTGCAGCTGGAGATCGTCAGCGGCAGCAGGCCGTATTCGTTCGAGAACGTCAGACGGACCTGCGAACCGGAAGCGGTCGGCTGCACGGTCACGCGTGATGACACGGCCGCGACGGTGACGCCGAGGTCGTCGAGTACGCCCAGCTCGGACAGGCTGGCGCTGATGGGGCTGGTGCTCCATGCGCTGACCCAGTTGTCCCCGGTGCCGGCCGCGGAAGCGGCGGGCAGCATCGAGCAGACAAGCAGCAGAGCCAGCGTGAGAGACAGCACTTTTTTCAATGCTTTTTTCATGGTTTCCTCCTCATAGGTTGCTTTAGCAGGTTTTTGGCTGTGATTTTAAAAATACAATCGTGCATCCGAAATGTCAATATGATAGTAACAAAAAAGTGACAAAATTTTTGCCCATTCTGCAGGACAGCGCCGCAGCCGCATGTTTCGCATAAAAATGCGCCGCCGGGGCGGTGATGTCCGCTCCGACGGCTGTGTTTTTTGCGGTGCGCCCGGCGGCGCTCAGCGTTCGGTGCCCAGCCACTTTTCCAGGCATACGAGCGACACGCCGTCAATGCCGTTGAAATTGCACGGCACGGTGCCGACCTCCCGGTAGCCGAGATAGGCGTAGAGCCGGCGGGCGGCGGCGTTTTTCGCGTTTGTGTCGATGCGCAGCTCCGGGCAGCCGAGCGCGCGGGCCCGCTGCTCATAAAACCGCATGAACTGCGTCCCGTAGCCGTGACCGGCCGCCGCCGGGTCCACGACGAGCGTGTGCAGCACGAGCACCTGCTCCGGCCGCGCCTCATATTGCCACGGCACCGCGGCATACACCGGCACCTGTTCGCGGTTGATGCGCCCGGCGGCGTAAACGGTGCCGCCGTCGGCGAGTACGAACAGCTCCCCGGCATCCAGCCCGGCCTGCGCGGTCGCACGCGTGGGGTACACGCCGCGCACCCAGCCGATGCTGACCGTGCCGGCTTCTTCGGCCGTGTGGATCGCGTCATAGATCTCTTCGACGCGCGCAATGTCGCTCGCGGTTCCGGGTCGGATAGCTGTCATGGGTCATTCCTCCTGCGTTTGTGGTTCAAAGATGTTCTCCGGCATCAGCGCGGCGAGCGCCCGCTGCCCGGCCGGGGTGTGATGCACGCCGTCGGTCGTGTAGGCGGGGACGAGCGCGTCCGGATCGTCGGGGTCGGCCAGAGGACCCAGCGGGATGTACCCGTCGGCGGGGCAGTCCGCGCTCTGAAACCAGGCGTTGAGCTCCAGCCGCAGTGCGTCCAGTTCCGGCGACCACTGGATGTCGTCCCCGCGGCCGAAGAGGTTGCGGGTGTAGCCCTTCCACGGTGTGAGCTCGCAAAACCAGATGCGCACGCCCTGCGCGTGCGCCATGTCGGCGAGCGCGCGGTAGCCCGCCGTCATCTGCGCGAACGTGACCGGGGTCAGCAGCCCCTGCTTGCTCCGGCAGTGCGGGTGGATGAGATCGTTTGCGCCCAGCTTGACGAGCACCATGTCCGCGCCCGCCTGACCGAGCACGTCGCGCGCAAAGCGCTTCACGCCCGCGCCGCCGAGGAGCTTGGCCGCGCGGCCCACGCCGTCGGCCACCAGCCGGTCGCCCTTGATGGCGGCCTGCGTCACGCTCACGTTCCCGATGCCATCGGCGCGCAGGCGTGAGGCCAGCAGACGCGGCAGCTCGTTTGCCACGGTCGAGTCGCCGAAGATGACGCACGCGTGCGTCCCGGCCGCGGCCAGCACGTCGATCTCCGTGAGCGCGGGGATGACCTCATACGCACCGGAGTCCGCCGTGTGCTGCATCGGCACGGCCATGTGCAGCATGGTGCGGCGCGTGCAGTTGCCGAGCTCGGCATGGCTGCGCCCGCCGATGAGCCCGATCGTGCGCATGGCGTTGATGCCGCGGTAAAAGACCGTCACGGTCAGCGTCTGCCCGGCCGCGACCGGCAGCGCGGCCGCATCGGATGTGCAGCTCGTCCCCGCGCCGATGCGCACGTGCGTATTCCCGCCGAAGGTCACGGTGTGCAGCGTGGCCGGGTCGATGCCGCGCGCATCGTCCGCGCCGATGGCGACGGTGCAGGCCGCCACATGCAGCGGCAGCACACCGAAAATGTTCGAGAGCGTCAGCCGCACGTGCGTGCCGCCGGCCGTGAGCTGCACGGCCGTGCGTGCGGACACATCCATCACGGCGACGCCGAGCCGGTCAAGCATGCCGGTCTCGGACAGGCTCGCGTCGACGGGGCTGGTGCTCCACGCGCTGACCCAGCGGCCGGCAGTCTGGCGATCATCCATAGCAAAACCTCCGGAAAAAACGTTTGGATTCCGTATTTAAAATAGGGGAGATGCAGGAAAAAGTCAACCGCGAATCGTCCCCGGCTTTACAACCGCCGCCGGGATGTGGTATCATGCGCTCAGAAGAAAATTCGGAAACGAGGGGGGACGTCCGTGTCAGACGCCAGAGAACGACCGGCGGCGCAGCCGCCGAAAAAACGCATGAGCCGCGGCACGCGCGTGCTGGTCATCATCGTGTGCGTTCTGCTTGCCATCGCGCTGATCCTGGTCGGCACGGTGCTGATTCTGTCGGCGGTCGGCCGCAGCGCGCTGACCAACGACGACGGGATGAACATTGCCCGCGACGACGTGGAGGCGCTCGGCTCCGGCACGGTGCGCTACGACGGGCAGCTCTACCGCTATAATACCGACATCGTCACGATCCTGCTCATGGGCGTGGACGAGGAGGTCAAGCAGGACGCCGACGGCGTGTACGGAAACGCCAACCAGTCGGACGCGAACATTCTCGCGGTGCTCGACCTGCGCAATCAGGAGATGACGCTCGTGTCCATCTCGCGCGATGCCATGTGCACGCTCGACATTCTCGACAGCACGGGCGCGCACGTCGGCACGGCCACGGCGCAGCTGGCGCTGGCCTATTCTTACGGCGACGGGGCGGAGCGCAGCTGCGAGCTGACGAGCGCCGCCGTTTCGCGCCTGTTTTACGACCTGCCGATCCCGGCCTACGGCTCGATCTACATGCAGGGCATCCGCCAGCTCGTTGACAGCGTCGGCGGCGTGACTGTCACGCCGGATGCGAGCTTTTCCGGCTTCGCCGCCGGGCAGGCCGTGACGCTCACCGGTCAGCGCACGGAGGATTATATCCGCTACCGCGCCGACTCGACCGAGGGCAACAACCAGCGCATGCAGCGGCAGAAGCAGGTCGTGCTCGCGCTCGTGAACAAGATGCTCGCGCAGGTCAGGGAGGACCCGGCGAGCGTGCTGGCGATCTATAACAACATCCGCCGCAACACGACGACGAACATCAACACCGCCATGATGGTCTATCTGGCGCAGCAGGCGAGCGGGATGCACTTCTCGGGCGATATCGTCAACGTGCCCGGCACGTCGGTCATGGGCGCGCAGCGGCACGCAGAGTATCAGGTCGATCAGGATGCGCTGCTGCGGATGATCCTGAACATTTTCTACGAACCGGTGGACGGCTGATCGGAAAAACGGTTATTTTTTGAAAATAACCCTTGCATTTTGCGCCGCTTCGGTGTAAAATCATATTACCCTTAGAAACTGCAAGTCTATGAATGGAGGAGTTACACAATGAAGCGCTTTGTGGCCATTCTTTTGATACTCGTGCTCGTGTTTGCGCTGTCGGCGACGGCGTTTGCTGCTAGCAATGTCTCCAGCCCGGAGAAGGACAACACGAATCCGAATGTCAATCCCGATTCCGGCAAGACCTCTCCGCAGACCGGCGAGTCGTTTGGCATCCTGTGGGTGATCCTGGCGGCCGTTGCTGCGGTCGGAGCGGTGCTGTTTTGCGGCAAAAAGCTGGTTCGCGTCAAGTAAGATGGCATAATGAAGATAACAAAGCTCCATGATCCGTTCATGGAGCTTTTGTTTTTATGAGGTGAACGATGAAAACGAAAAAGATTCTTGTGCGCAGCGTGCTGATTCTGGTGGCGCTCGCGGCGCTGTGCGCGTGCGCGTGGTGCGTGTGGTACATCATTCAGTACTACCAGGGCCAGTCCTTCGGCGACCGGATGCGCACCAACGCCCCGGACGATGCCGGCGGCTTCCAGCTCGAGCGCGTGAAGATCCCGGTCGATTTCGATGAGCTGCAGGTCATGAACCCGGATATCTATGCCTGGGTCACGATCCCGGATACGGACATCAGCTATGCCGTGCTCCAGCGCGAAGGGGACGAGGAGTATTACTCCAAGCACAGCGAAAACGGCGCCTACTACAGCGGCGGCAGCATCTTCAGCCAGAGCTACAACCGGAAGGACTTTTCCGACCCCATGACCGTGCTCTACGGCCACAACCTGCGCAACGGGCGCATGTTCGCCCAGCTCAACGACTTTTCGGATGCCGAGGTCTTTGAGGCGCACCGCTATATCTATGTCTACCTTCCGGACCGGATGCTCGTCTATGAGATCTTCGCGGCCTATCCGCACTCGAACGAGCACCTGCTGCTGTGCCACGACTTTTCGGATGCGGGCGATTTCACGGCGTATTTTGACGGCGTGCAGGCGCAAAAGAGCCTGCAGGCCAACTTCCGCACCGACGCCTGGCCCGTACCGGGCGACCGGGTGCTGACGCTCTCGACCTGCTTCCGCGGGGACAACCACCAGCGCTACCTCGTGCAGGGCAAGCTCGTGGCGGAGGCCTACGCCAAATAACGGCACGCAAAATACGAAAAACCGGCAGAGCCAACGCTCTGCCGGTTTTCTGCGTCCGGATCGCTCAGCCGTGCAGACCGTTTTCCTGGCGCTCCATGTTTTCGATGACGACGTCGTGAATGTCGCCCAGGCCCGCGCAGTATTCGAGCACCTTCCAGGGGGTGTTCGTGTGGAAGTGGATCTTGATGAGGTCCTCGTCGCCGACGGCGAGCAGGCAGTCGCCCGCGATGTTCTGCTGAATGTAATCGTGAATCGCGTCCTCGTCGAGGCCGTGGCCCTCGATGAGCAGCTGGGTGTCAAACCGGAATTCGAGCATGCGTTGCTTCCTCCTTATTCATCGAGCTTGAGCACGGCGAGAAATGCCTCCGTGGGGATCTGGACCGTGCCGAGCTGGCGCATTTTCTTCTTGCCTTCCTTTTGCTTTTCGAGCAGCTTCTTCTTGCGCGTGATGTCGCCGCCGTAGCACTTGGCGAGCACGTCCTTGCGCAGAGCCTTGACGGTCTCGCGCGCGATGATCTTGCCGCCGATCGCGGCCTGCACCGGGATCTCGAACAGCTGCCGCGGGATGTTCTCCTTGAGCTTCTCGCACAGCTTGCGCGCCCGGCCATAGGCCTTGTCCTTGTGGGCGATGAAGCTCAGCGCGTCGACCTGGTCGCCGTTGAGCAGCATGTCCACCTTCACGAGTTCGCTCGGGTGGTAGCTGGAAAATTCGTAGTCGAGCGAGGCATACCCCTTCGTGCGCGCCTTGAGCGTGTCGAAGAAGTTGTAGACGATCTCGTTGAGCGGCATCTCGTAGTGCAGCTCCACGAGCCGGCTGTCGAGATACTGCATGTTTTTATACTCGCCGCGCAGGTCCTGGCACAGCGGCATGATGTTGCCGACGAACTCCTGCGGCGTGATGATCGACACGTTCACGAACGGCTCCTCCGCGACCTCGATGGACGCGGGGTTCGGGTAGTCGTGGGGGTTGTCGATCATGAGCACCGTGCCGTCGGTTTTCGTGATGCGGTAGATGACGCTCGGCAGCGTCGTGATGAGGTCGAGGTCGAACTCGCGCTCGAGCCGCTCCTGAATGATCTCCATGTGCAGCATGCCGAGAAAGCCGCACCGGAAGCCGAAGCCGAGCGCGACCGACGACTCCGGCTCGAACGAGAGCGAGGCGTCGTTGAGCTTGAGCTTTTCGAGCGCGTCGCGCAGGTCGGGGTACTTCGAGCCGTCCTCGGTGTAAATGCCGCAGTAGACCATCGACCGCGCCGGGCGGTAGCCGGGCAGCGGTTCGGCAGCGGGGCGGGCCGTCTCGGTCACGGTGTCGCCCACGCGCGTGTCCTCCACGTTTTTGATGCTTGCCGTGAAATAGCCCACGTCGCCGCAGCCGAGCTCATCGCATGGGTCGAGGCCGATGGGCCGCAGGTGGCCGACCTCCAGCACCTTGTACGACGCGCCGGTGGACATCATCGTCACTTCCATGCCGCGCCGGAGCGTGCCGGCCACGATGCGCATGAGCACGATGACGCCGCGGTAGCTGTCATACTGGCTGTCGAACACGAGCGCCTGCAGCGGCGCGTTCGGGTCGCCCTTTGGGGCGGGGACGTTGTCCACGATGTCGTCGAGCACGGCCTGAATGTTGATGCCCTGCTTGGCCGAGATCTCCGGCGCGTCCATGGCCGGGATGCCGATGATGTCCTCGATCTCGGTCTTGGTGCGCTGGGGGTCGGCGGCCGGCAGGTCGATCTTGTTGATGACCGGCAGGATCTCGAGATCGTGGTCGAGCGCGAGGTAGGTGTTGGCGAGCGTCTGCGCCTCCACGCCCTGCGAGGCGTCCACGATCAGCACGGCGCCCTCGCACGCGGCGAGCGAGCGGCTGACCTCATAGTTGAAGTCCACGTGACCCGGCGTGTCGATGAGGTTGAGCGTGTAGGTCCTGCCGCCGCGGTGATACATCAGGCCGACGGCGCGCGCCTTGATCGTGATGCCGCGCTCGCGCTCGAGGTCCATGTTGTCGAGCAGCTGCGGCTCCATCTCGCGCGCCTCCACCGCGCCGCACAGCTCAATGAGCCGGTCGGACAGCGTGGACTTGCCGTGGTCGATGTGCGCGATGATCGAAAAATTCCGGATGTCTTCTTGTGGAATCATAGGGCAATCTCCTCCAGTGCGGCCTCGGCGCGGTCGGCGGCGGTGCGCACGTCCTGCACGAGCACGCGCAGTGCCTCAAGCTGTTCGGGTGTGCACGTCGGGCTCGGCGCCCGGCCGAGCAGAAAGTCCGCGCTCACGCCGTAGTAATCGCACGCCCGGCACACGAACGCCAGCCCCGGCTCGCGCGCGCCGTTTTCGTAGTGGGACAGCAGTGCCTGGCTGATCTTCAGATCGGCCGCGACCTTGCGCTGGGACAGCCCGCGCGCGTGGCGCAGCTCCGACATGACGGCAGCAAAATTGCGTTCCATGCCGCACCTCCTGTAACATTCATGATAACGGACTGTATTTTACCACGCCCGCGCTCAAACGGCAACAACCTCTTTATAAAATCGCGCGCAAGACTTGAAAAACGTCGAATGGGGTGTTACACTATTTACTTGTGAAACCATGTTCACAGCAAACAGAAAATAGATGAACATATTGGAGGAAAACACCATGTTTGAAAATCTGGTTGAAGTTCTCAAAGCCAATCCGCGCAAGATCGTCTACACCGAGGGCACCGACGCCCGCATCCTCGAGTCCGCTGCCCGCCTGAAGCAGGGCGGCTTCCTGACGCCGATCCTCGTCGGCAATGTCGACGATGTGAAGGCGGCGGCCAAGGCCGGCAACTTCGACATCGAGGGTCTCGAGATCATCGACCCTGCCAACTACGACAAGATGGACGAGATGGCCCAGTGCATGTTTGACCTGCGCAAGGGCAAAATGACCATGGAAGAAGTCCGCGCCAACCTCCAGAAGGGCAACTACTTCGGCACCATGCTCGTGAAGATGGGCGTGGCCGACGCACTGCTCGGCGGCGCGACCTACTCCACCGCGGACACCGTCCGCCCGGCGCTGCAGCTCATCAAGACCAAGAAGGGCGCCCACCTCGTGAGCTCCTGCTTCATCATGGTCCGCGGCGACGAGATGCTCGCCATGGGCGACTGCGCCATCAACATCGACTATCAGGATACCGTCGACAAGGCCACCGGCGAGGTCACGTTCTCTGCTGCGCAGAAGCTGGCCGAGGTCGCCATCGAGACCGCCAAGACCGCCGAGACCTTCGGCATCGACCCGAAAGTCGCCATGCTGAGCTTCTCCACCAAGGGCTCCGGCAAGGGCGGCACGGTCGCGCTCAGCCACGACGCCACCGTCATCGCCAAGGAGCTCGCGCCCGAGCTGAAGATCGACGGCGAGATGCAGTTCGATGCGGCCGTTTCCCCGGTCGTCGGCCAGCTGAAGTTCCCCGGCTCCCCGGTCGCAGGCCACGCCAACACCTTCATCTTCCCGTGCATTGAGGCCGGCAACATCGGTTATAAGATCGCGCAGCGTCTCGGCGGCTTCGCGGCCTACGGCCCGATCCTGCAGGGCCTGAACGCTCCGATCAACGACCTGTCCCGCGGCTGCGACGCCGAGGAAGTCTACCAGATGTCCATCATCACGGCGGCTCTGGCCTGATCGGTTTTTCGTCCAAAATCTATTCCGGCGCTGTTGAAGATAACAGCGCCGGTTTTTTGAAAGGGGAGAGCGCCTGTGGAGCGCGAGGACTATATGCGCGCGGCGCTCGCGCTCGCGCACGCCGCGGCGGCCGATGGGGAAGTGCCGGTCGGCTGTGTGATCGTCGACGCCGAGGGGCGCATCATCGGCCGCGGGCGCAACCGTCGCGAGCGCACGCACCGTGCCGATGCCCACGCCGAGATGGAGGCCATCGCCGAGGCGTGCCGCGCGCTCGGCACATGGCGGCTCGACGGCTGCACGCTCTATGTCACACTTGAGCCGTGCCCCATGTGCGCCGGTGCGATCATCAACGCCCGCATTCCGGTCGTCGTCTACGGCGCGAAGGAGCCGAACTTCGGTTCGTGCGGCAGCGTGCTCAACCTCTTTGAGGAGCGCTACGGTCACCACCCCGCCATCTACGGCGGCGTGCTCTCGGACGACTGCGCGGACGTGCTGCGCGCGTTCTTCGGCGGCCTGCGCGGATAAAAAAACATGCGTCCCGATCGTTCGGGACGCATGTTTTTTATTTCTGAATCTCTTCCATCAGCTCGTGATAAAACACGTCGAGCACGCCGACATAGTGCGGCTTCCACGGCTTGAGCCGGCCGCAGTAGTGGATGATGACCGTGTGCGCGCGCACCCAGTCGAGATCGACCGGGGCGTTTCGCAGCTCCGCGTTGTGCAGCGCGAGGATGCGGTCGCTGAGGTTATAGACCATGCTGTCGAGCAGGTGCACCCGATCGCCGTAGAGCGCGGTGAGAATGTCCTGATCCGGCAGCAGGAACACGTCCTGCTTCTCGTCGGCGAAGGCGCGCACGCGGTCCATGTCCAGGTCGGCGCGCAGGGCGGAGAGGTTATACAGCAGCACGCCGGTGTTGATGTACGGCGCCGCCTCGTCCATGCCCAGGCGCGCGGCGTTGAGCTTTTCGAGCAGCCTGCGCGTGTGCGTGCAGGCCATGAAATACGCCTCGCCGAACGGCGTTTCGTACAGCGTTGTCAGGGGGTTAATGATGATCGTGTCCGCGTCGAGGTAGAGGATGCGCTCGAGCGTGTCCGGCAGCAGCAGGGGCGCCGCGATGCGGTAATAGATCTGGCGCGGGTAGCGCTTCGACTCCGGAAAGCCGTCGAACATCGCGGGGTCGACGAACACGAAGTGCAGGCCCACGTCCGGCAGCGCCGCGCGGATGTCCGCCTCATCGCCGTCCGTGAGGTCGGAGTGCAGGATGAACACCTCGTAGTGGCTCGCGCCGCCGTGCAGCAGCACGCTGCGCATACAGTTCAGGAACGTGGGGATGTAGCCCCCGTTGATCGCAAAGAGCAGGTTCATGATGATTCCTCCTAGATAAAAAACGGCACGCGGGCGCTGCGTTGGCAGCGCCCGCGTGTTTTGTGCGTTCCGAATTATGCCTTCGGCGTGCCGTCGGGGTTGAACAGCGGCAGCTTGCCGAGCACGGTGATGTCGGGGCGGTCGTTGGCGTCGCCCTCGGCGAGCACGGCCATCTTGCCGACGATGATGCCGCCGGCCTCGTTGACGAGCTCCTCCATCGCGCGCAGCGACTCGCCGGTCGAGATCACATCGTCGACGATGACGATGCGCTTGCCGTGGATCAGCTCCGCGTCCGTCTGGTCGAGCACGAGCGTCTGCACGCCCTGCGTCGTGATGGACTTGACGTGCACCTGGAACACGCTGCTCATGTAGGCCTTGGCCTTTTTGCGGGCGACGAAGTACTTGTCCGCACCGCTCTGACGGGCCATTTCGTACACCAGCGGGATGGCTTTCGCTTCGGGGGCGATCAGATAGTCATATTCCGGCGTCAGCTTCAGCAGCTCGGCCGCGCAGTGCACGGTCAGCTCCACATCGCCAAACATGACGAACGCGCCGATGTACAGGTCATCGGAGACCTTGCACAGGGGCAGATCGCGCTTTAGCCCGGCGATATCCATCTCATATGTCATTTGAAATTCCTCCTAAATAAAATAACAGGGTAACAAAAACATTATACATGATTGCCGGAAAAATGCAAGGCTTCCGGCGGCAAAAGATGTCTTTGTGTATGTGTCATATGGACGGATGTGTTTCGCATATGCTGTGGTAATGATACCTATTCAGAAACAGAATATCAAAAATTTGGGAGTTGCCATTTTGCTAACGCCGTCAGATTGTCTAAAAACGGGTTCCTTTTTCGCAGTTCAAACCATTGCTTCGTCTAAAATGAACAGTTTATGAACAAAATTGCCGGAAAACAGTTGCGAATTTTGTGTTTTTAGTGTAAATTAGCAATAAGTTCATCGAGAATTTCCCACTTGCGGTTATGGATGCCCGGACGAAGCGGTTATCGTCCGGCACTATTTGGGGGGAGTTCCGGGGAAAAGCAATTTGAAATTGGAGGAAAAACAATGGACGAAAACAAACGTGGTTCATTTGGCAGCAATATCGGCTTTCTGTTGTCTGCCATCGGTTCCGCCGTCGGCCTCGGCAATATCTGGGGCTTCCCGTACAAAATGGGCAAGAGCGGCGGCTTTACGTTCCTGATCATCTACCTGATCCTCGCGATCTTCGTCGGCTTTGCGATCATGCTGTCCGAGCTGGCGATGGGTCGTAAGACCGGCCTCGGCCCGGTCAACGCCTACAAGACTTTGTCGAAGAAGTTCAAGTGGGTCGGCTGGCTTGCCATCATCGCCCCGTTCCTGATCATGACCTTCTACTCGGTCCTCGGCGGCTACTGCATCTACTACATCGTCATCAACATTGTCGGCCTGTTCAAGGGTGTGCCCGGCGCTGAGAGCTTTGACGCGCTGCTCACCAACCCCGGCATGAGCATTCTCGTGACGCTCGGCTTCATGATCATCTGCTACCTCATCAACCTCAACGGTATCGGCGGCGGCATTGAGAAGTTCAACAAGATCGGCATGCCCGCTCTGTTCGTCATGCTCGTCATCGTCATCATCCGTGCCTGGACGCTCCCGCACGCTGCGGAAGGTCTGAAGTTCATGTTCGTCCCCGGCTACGCGGTCAAGGGCGGCTTCATCGACAAGGCACCCGGCATCATGTCCGTTCTGGCGGCGGCCGGTGGTCAGATGTTCTTCTCCCTGTCTCTGGCCATGGGCGCCATGATCACCTATGGCTCCTACCTCGGCAAGGATGAGAACCTCCCGAAAAACTCCGTCATCATCGTTATCTCCGATACCATCGTTGCCATCATGGCCGGTCTCGCCGTTATCCCGGCGGCCGTCGCCAACGGCATCGCCAAGGGCATGGCCGTCTCCGAGATCAAGCTCGGCGGCCCGTCCCTTCTGTTCGCCACGCTGCAGGACGTGTTCCATGACATGGGCACCATCGGCGGCATCTTCGGCTTCATCTTCTACGCCCTCGTTCTGATCGCGGCCATCTCGTCCGCCATCTCCTTGATCGAGGCGGTCTCCGTCACGTTCATCGACCGTGCCAGCGCGCGCGGCGAGGAGCCCAGCCGTCCGCGTACGATCACCCTCGTGTGCATCGTCATCTTCCTGCTGTCCTGCTTCGTCGCTGCCGACGGTCTTGGCTCTCGTCCGTTCGCCCCGTGGCAGTTCTTCGGCATCGGCTCTGAGGCCGCTCCGTGGAATGACTGCTGGCTCGACTTCATGGACACCTGGTCCGAAGGCATTGCGATGCCGCTCGGCGCCCTGCTCATGTCCATCATGATCGGCTGGGAGATCAAACCGAGCTCCTTGTTCGACGAGATCGACAGCGGCTACAAAGGCAAGATCCACGGCTTCTACACCTTCTGCATCAAGTATGTCTGCCCGATCGCGATGTTCTTCATCCTGCTCGTGCAGCTGAGCACGTTCTTCGGCTTCGGCTGGTTCGATTGATCGCAGCAGTGTAAACAGTTCGTACAACGAAACAAAGAAACCGCAACCGGCAGCCTTCTGGCTGCCGGTTTTTGTGTCCGCGCGCTGCGGCGGACACTGTGCAGCCCTGCGCCCGGGCATGGAAAAAGCGCCGTGCAGATGGCTCTGCGCGGCGCTCTTCCGCTGAGGAAAATGAAGATGGGAGAAAGAAAAAAGAGGATTGGTAAGTTTGCGGCGGCGGGGCGGTTACCCGCCGCCGATGGACGATAGAGAGGTGGTGTGCGCTTACTTCGTGCTGTCGCTGGCGCGGTCGAACGTGACGGTCAGCGTCAGCGTCTCGCCGTTGCGCGAGACGGTCAGCACGGCGCTCTCGCCGGCAGAGTAGCTGCGCAGGGCGCTGCGCAGCGCGTCGCCGGAGGAGACGGCCGTGTCATCGATGGCGGTGATGATGTCGCCAGCCTTCAGACCGGCCTTCTCGGCGCAGCTGCCGCTGTTGACGGCGTTGACATACGCGCCGCTGGGCATGTTGTAGTACTGCGCGGCGCTGTCCGGGATGGTCTGCAGCGTGATGCCGAGCTGGGCCCGGTCGGTCACGGTGCCGTTTTTCATCAGGTCGTTTGCGATGGCCACGGCGTCATTGACCGGGATGGCGAAGCCCAGACCCTCCACGCCGGAGGAGCTGTATTTCGCGGTCACGATGCCGATGACCTGACCGGAGGTGTTGTACACCGGGCCGCCGGAGTTGCCGGCGTTGACGGCGGCGTCGATCTGGAACATGTTGATGCCGTTGTCGGTGCCGTCGGAGGTGGTGATCGTGCGGTCGAGTGCGCTGATCATGCCGCTCGTCATGGTGAACTCCAGCTCGCCGAGCGGGTTGCCCACGGCGTAGACCGTGTCGCCGACGGTCATGCTGTCGCTGTCGCCGAAGGTGACGGGCGTCACGCCGCTGGCGTCGATCTTGAGCAGGGCGATGTCATTGTCCTCGTCCACGCCGACGATGGTCGCCTGATAGGTCGTACCGTCGTAGGTGAGCACGGACACGGCGTAGCCGTACTGGTGCGCGGTGGAGATAACGTGGTAGTTTGTGAGCACGTAGCCGTCATCCGTGATGAAAAAGCCGCTGCCGCAGCTCGCCTGGGAGCTGGTCTGGCCGAAGTAGTTGGTGTAGGTCACTTCCGTCGTGATGGCGACGACCTGCTTGCACGCCTGGCTGTAGATGGCCGAAGCGGAGCTCGGGTCGGAGCTGACCGGCTGCGTCACGAGCGTGCCGCCGGAACTCGCGGCGGAACTGCTGCCAGTCCTGCCGGAGCGAGTGATGAGGCCTGCGATCGCGCCGCCGCCGAGGCCGCCGAGCAGCGCACACACGAGGCACAGGCACGCGATGCGCGTGATGAGCCGCTTCTGCTCCGGCGTGCGCACGGTCTTGGGCTTTCTCGGGTGGTGCTTGTGCTTGGGCTTCTCGGCCCACGCGTCGTCATTCGGCGTGTAGTAGCGCGGCGGGGTGCTGCCCGCGTCGTCGCTGGGGTGGAAATTTGCGTCCTCGTAGCTGCGCTCGGCCTCGGGGCGGACGATGTGATACGTCACGTCCTCGCTGCCGTCGATCTTTGCGCCGCAGCTCGTGCAGAAGCTCGCGCCCGGCTCGAGCGCCGCGCCGCACTGCGGGCACACGCGGCCCTGCGCGGCGGTGTTCTCGGCATCCGCCTGCGCGGAAGTGTTTTCGGCTTCCGGCTGTTCGTTTTCGGGGAAATTGGAAGCGTCGTTCATGTTATCTGCCTCCCGGCTGATTGGTTTTTTGAAGTGTCTATATCGTAGCCGATATTTGTAACGGAGGCATGAACAAAGGGCGAAGATTTTTCGAATATTCCCAAAAGCATTTGTGAACACTGCGTCCGATTTGTGAACGCGCGGCAAAAAACCGCCCGCACATCGTCGGATGTGCGGGCGGTAGGCTTTGCGGGTGTTACCGGCCGAAGCTGCTGTCGGTCGTTTCATAGGTGTTGATGGCCGGCTGCGTGTCGGCATCGCCGCCGTACTTGATCGAGTCACCCTCGAGCAGCGGCTCGATACCGTGCGCGCGCAGCCATGCAAGCGTGCGCGTGGAGTCGGTCAGCGGGGTGTAGTCGACGTCGGCGTAGGTCGTTTCGCCCGTTGCCGGGTCATATTGACTGAGCTGATAGCTGATGGTCACGGCATAGGCCGTGCTTATGCGCGTGCCGCTGTCGGTCAGCCAGGCGCGGCCCATGGTGCCGTCCGCGCAGTCGGGCACGATGGCGTTTTCGTACAGGTCGAGCGCCTGCTCGGCCGTGAGCTCCACGTAGAGGTAGTCGCCGCTTTCGGCCTCATAGCCGATGCTGGCGTAGGTGAGGTGCTCGAGCGTCACGGCCAGCTCCGGCGTGTTGCGCGTGGTGCGCGCTTCGTCGCAGTTGAGCACCTGCTCGATCTGCGCCAGACGCGTGCTCGTGTCGGGGAGCGTGTATTCGCGCATCAGCACCTTGCCGTTCGAGAGCTTGTAGGTCAGCTGCAGACTGGTGATGCTGGTGTCGTCCGTAATCTTTTCGCGCTCCGCCACGACGGCGCGGTGGATGTCCTCCACGGCCTGAATGTTCTCCGCCTCGGTGAGCACAGAGTTGTAACCGTTGCAGATGATGCGCGCGCTTTTGACCTGCGCGGTATCCGGGATGCGGCGGGCGTAGCCCGAGAGGTCGCACTTTGCGCCGACCACGACGAGGCAGCACACGGCCGCTGTGACCGCGCAGCCGCGCCAGACCGTGCGCGGCACGCGCAGGGACTTGAGGATGACCATCTCGCTGATGACAAAGCCGAGCGCCGCGCCAAGAACGGTCAGCAGCAGAAACGGCGCCAGTTGCGTCCGGTAGGCCGGCACGTTGAGCAGCATGCCGTACACGCCGACCGGCATTGCCAGACCGGCGAAGAGCGCCACGATGTACTTCAGCACCGGCTTGAGCACCGGGATGGCGACGGTGTCGCCCGCGCTCTCCATACGGCGGCGGCGGTAGAGCTGACCCGCGCACACGAGCAGCAGCAGCGCGAACGCCGCCCAGACGAGCGGATAGGTCCAGCCGGAGAAGCTGTTGACGGCGGCCTCCGCCCCCGTGCCGCTGATCGGGCGCAGCAGATAGTCGTTGTTGATGCTTGTGCGCCGCATGAACAGCACCAGCGGGGAGAGCCATTCGACCGGCAGATCCACCATGCCCGACATGCCGTACACGAACGTGTAGAGCACGGATTCGACGAGCAGCTGGAAGCCAACGGCGACGAAGTTCACGAGCAGGTACAGGCACGGCAGCATGACCACGTGGCCGGTGAACATGGCGCACAGCACGGCGATGCCGTAGAACACGACCGTCTCGAGCGCGAGCACGCCCAGCCAGATGAGCAGCGGCTCGATGACGAGTCCGAAACGCGTCGCCTCGATGAGCACGGCGAGGCCGAAGATCACGGCCTCGGCTGACAGCAGCATCACAAGGCCCGCCAGCAGATGCGTGCGGAACATGCACCCGCGCCGGATCGGCAGGGAGGCGGCCAGCCCCGCGCTGCGCGGCGTGTACAGATAGCCAAACATGGCGGCAGCCGCGAGCAGGCCCGCGCAAAACGCTGTCAGCGGCAGCAGCATCTGCGTCTCGGAGAGAATGACGTTCGAGAGGTAGCCAATCTGCTCGGTGGACACATACGGTGTCGTCGTGCGCGCGTTGAGCAGCACACCCGGCAGCAGGATAAACAGGATCACGCCGTAGATGACCCACAGCGGCCACCAGCGCGACAGGCACTTGCGAAATTCCGTCCCGTTACAGAAGGATGTCTTTGACGGCATAGTCTGCACCTCCCAGTTCATAAATAAAGATCTCCTCGAGCGTCAGCGGCACCACGTCGAGGTACTGCGGCTGCGCGGTGGACAAGCGGTTCGTGACCTCGGCGGCGTCGCCGTGCACGATCAGCGTGTACAGGTGGCCCTGACTGCTCTGGTGCAGAATGTCGAGCCCCGCGGGCAGCTCTGCGTCGTCCGGCAGGGCCACGAGCACCTTGACGATGTTGGCCTGCAGCTCCGCGAGCGGGTGCTCGAGCAGGACCTTGCCGCCGTTCATGATGCCCACGTGGTCGCACACGTCCTCAAGCTCGCGCAGATTGTGCGACGAGATGAGCACGGTCGTGCCGTTTTCGGCCACATCGGCCAGCACGAGGTTCCAGACCTGACGGCGCATGACGGGGTCGAGCCCGTCGACCGGCTCGTCGAGGATGAGCACGTCCGGCCGCAGGCACATCGCCAGCCAGAACGCGGCCTGCTTCTGCATGCCCTTGGACAGGCGGCGGATCTGCCGCTTCGGATCGAGCTGAAACACCTCACCGAGCTTCTGATAGCGCTCGGCGTCGAATTTCGGGTAGATGCCGCGGTAGTAGCGCATCATGTCCGGGATCGTCGCCTGCGGGAAATAGAACACGTCGTCCGGGATGTAGGCGATGCGCGCCTTGACGGCCGGGTTTTCGTACACGGGCTGACCGTCGATGTCGATCGTGCCGCTGTCCGGGCGGTAGATGCCCGTCAGATGGCGGATGAGCGTGGATTTTCCCGCGCCGTTCGGCCCGACGAGGCCGTACACCGCGCCGCGCGGCACGGTCATGGTCACGCCGTCGAGCGCGCGGAAGCCGTCAAACGTTTTGACGACGTCTTTGACTTCAATCATGGTTCGTTCCTCCTTCGGGAATGCGGCGGCGCAGCTCCTCACTGCGCATGCCGAGGTACAGCAGCTCCTGCACGGCCGTGTCGAACTGCTGCAGCAGGGCGACCTGCCGCGCGGGATCGTCCGGGATCTGGGCGCAGACGTAGCTGCCGCGCCCGGCAACGGAGCAGATGTAGCCTTCCGTCTCCAGCTCGCGGTAGGCGCGCTGGATCGTGTTCGGGTTGATGGTCAGCTGTGTCGACAGCTCGCGCACCGAGGGCAGCTTTTCGCCCAGCGGCAGCGAGCCGGACACGATCAGCCGGCGCAGCCCGTCGCGCACCTGTTCATAGATCGGTCGGGAATCGCGGTAATTGATCGAGATCGTAGTGCAACACCAACTTTCTGTAGCGTGTTAACTGTATTAACCGTGTTGGTACAGTTAAGTTACCATGCGCCGGCGCATCTGTCAAGGGGTAAGATGCATTTCGGCATAAAAAGTTCCCGGGCACTGTGTGCTGCCCGGGAACGGTACTTATCTTATTTCTGCCCCTCGCGGCTCTCGAGATAGACCATGAGCGTCGCAATGTCGGCGGGGGAGACGCCGGAGATACGGCTGGCCTGGCCGAGGCTGGCGGGGCGGATGTCGCTGAGCTTCTGCCGCGCCTCGAGCCGCAGGCAGGACACCTGCCGGTAGTCGAGATCCGGCGGCAGCAGCCGCTCCTCGAGCCGGGTGAACTCCGCCACCTGCCGCAGCTGGCGCTGGATGTAGCCCGCGTACTTGAGCCGGATCTCCGCCTGCTCGGTCACGACGTGCGGCAGCTCCGGCGGCCGCGCGGGGTCGAACGGCGCGAGGTCGGCATACGTGATCTGCGGCCGGCGCAGGAGGTCGGCCAGACTCACGCCCGAGCTCGTCGGCGCGGTGCCGCGCGCGGTGAGCATCGCGGCGAGGGCGTCCGACGGGGCGAGGTGCGTTTTCTCCAGCCGGGCGCACTCGGCGTCCACCAGGCGGTATTTTTCCTGCACGGCGGCAAAGCGTTCGTCCGATACCAGCCCGATGCGGTGGCCGATGGCGCTCAGGCGCTCGTCGGCGTTGTCCTGCCGGTGCAGCAGGCGGTACTCCGAGCGGGAGGTCATGATGCGGTACGGCTCGTTCGTGCCCTTGGTCACGAGGTCGTCCACGAGCGTGCCGATGTATCCGTCCGAGCGGCGGAGGATCATGGGCTCCCGGCCCAGCAGCTTCAGCGCCGCGTTCACGCCCGCAACGAAGCCCTGCACGGCCGCCTCCTCATAGCCGGACGAGCCGTTGAACTGCCCCGCCCCGTAGAGACCGGGCACCTTCTTGGCCTCGAGCGTCGGCAGCAGCTCTGTCGGGTCCACGCAGTCATACTCGATCGCGTAGGCGCAGCGGGTCATCTCCGCGTGCTCGAGCCCGGGCAGCGTGTGCAGCATCGCGACCTGCACGTCCTCCGGCAGGGAGGAGGAGAAGCCCTGAATGTAGAGCTCTTCCGTGTCCAGCCCCATCGGCTCGATGAACAGCTGGTGCCGCGGCTTGTCGGGGAAGGTCATGATCTTCGTCTCAATGGACGGGCAGTAGCGCGGGCCGACGCCCTCGATCACGCCGGAGTAGATCGGGCTGCGGTCGAGGTTCGCGCGGATGATGGCATGCGTGCGCTCGTTGGTATAGGTCAGGTAGCACACGGCCTTGTTTTCAACCGGGTGCGTGGTGGAAAACGAGAACGGTTCGATCTCCGCGTCGCCCGGCTGCAGCTCCATGCGCGAGAAGTCCACCGTGCGCGCGTTCACGCGCGGCGGCGTGCCGGTCTTGAACCGGCGCATGCGCAGCCCCAGCGCCCTGCAGCACTCGGCCAGCGGGCCGGCGGCTGCTAAGCCGTCCGGGCCGGAATCGCGCAATACATCGCCCACGATCGTGCGCCCGTGCAGATACGTGCCCGTCGCCAACACGGCGGCGCGGCAGCGGTACACGGCGCCGTTCGCCGTCACGACGGCGCTGACGCGGCCGCCCTCCGTTTCGACCGCCACGACCTCCGCCTGCTTGACGCGCAGGTTCGGCTGCAGCTCGAGCGTGTGCTTCATCACGGCCTGATACTTCCGCCGGTCGGCCTGCGCGCGCAGCGAGTGTACGGCCGGCCCTTTGCCGCGGTTGAGCATCCGGTACTGGATGCAGGCCTGATCGGCCGCGCGCGCCATCTCGCCGCCGAGCGCGTCGAGCTCGCGCACAAGATGTCCCTTGCCCGTGCCGCCGATGGCGGGGTTGCAGGGCATGTTGCCGATGGCGTCCATATTGATGGTAAAGCAGACGGTGTCCAGTCCCAGCCGCGCGGCGGCCAGCGCGGCCTCAATGCCCGCATGGCCCGCGCCGACGACGGCGACGTCACAGCTTCCGGCGTCATAACGCATGACGAGATCCCTCCGGATTCATATTAGAATAACAACAACTTTTTATTCTACCCGTTTCGCGCCCCGAATGCAAGAGCGGCGGGGCGTGTGCGGCGCCTAAAACGGTTGTGCAGTATCCGCACAACAAAATGTGAAAAAAGACTTGCTTTATCGTGCTAATGTGGTAATATAGCAGCGTGCTAACAAGCAAAACATAATTTTCAGAATTAGATGAAGGAGAAACGACATGAAAAAGATGACGAAAGTGATCTCGCTGGCGCTCGCGCTGGTGATGTGCCTGGCGCTGTGCGCCTGCGGCCAGAAGGACAGCGGCGACACCGCTGCCGACGGAAAGAAGACCTTTATTATGGGCGTCGACCCGGAATACCCGCCGTTCAGCTATCTGGGCGATGACGGCAAGTACACCGGATTTGACGTGGAGATCGCTCAGGCCGCCTGCGATCTGCTCGGCTGGGACCTGCAGGTCTTTGGTGTGAACTGGGATCAGAAGCTGGTGCAGCTCGATTCCAAAGAGTGCGACTGTGTCTGGTCCGGCATGACCATCCTCGACAGCATGAAGGACGCCGGCTATGTCCTCTCCACCCCCTACTATGACAACTCGCAGGTCATCATGGTCAAAGAGGGCAGTGACATCAAGTCCTCCGCGGATCTGGCCGGCAAGAATGTGGCCGTGCAGCTGGGCACCTCCGGCGAGTCCCTCCTGTCCGAGGGCGGCGACCTCGAGAGCCTGGCCAAGACCTTCGGCAAGCTCACGACCTGTGACAGCTTCCTCAAGTGCTTCACCGAGCTGGGCGGCGGCGCCGTGGACGCCGTGATCGTCGACAAGCCTGTGGCCACCGCTTATGCGCAGGAAAACGCCGGCTTCACCATCCTCGACGAGGAGCTGGGCGCCGAGCAGTACGGCATTGCCTTCCGCTCCGGCGATCAGGAGCTGTGCGACACCATTGAGGGCGCGGTGCAGCAGCTGGTCGAAAACGGGACCTATGCGAAGATCGCTGCGAAGTATCCCGACATCGTCAACAACCTGACCTACCTGAACAAGTAAGCACGATAGAAATTCGATCACGTCTCCCGGAGGCTTTTGCGGCCTCCGGGAGCGTGTGCGTAACATTGAGGATCCTTTATGACTTTACTTACGATGATTGCGAAAATGAGCGAGGGCCTCGGCAAGACCTGCGCCATTTTCTTTCTGACCATTCTGTTCTCCCTTCCGCTGGGTATGCTCATCACGCTCCTGCGCATGAGCAAAAACAAGGTCGTCTCCGGCGTGACCCGTTTCGTGATCGCCGTTTTGCGCGGCACGCCGCTCATGCTGCAGCTGCTCGCCGTGACCTATGGGCCGTACTACCTCTTTGGTATGGCCGTTGCCAAGAATAAGCTCATCCCTGTCGTTATCGCCTTCGCCATCAACTACGCCGCCTATTTTGCCGAGATCTACCGCGGCGGCATCGAGTCCATCCCCGTGGGGCAGTACGAGGCGGCGAACGTCCTCGGCTACACCAGGGCGCAGACCTTCCTGCGCATCATCCTGCCGCAGGTCGTCAAGCGCATCATGCCCAGCATCACCAACGAGGTCGTCACGCTCGTCAAGGACACCTCCATGGCCTTCACCGTCTCCTATCAGGAGATGTTCACCATCGGCAAGCAGATCGCAAACTCCCAGACCAGCTTCATGCCATTCCTTGTGGCGGGCGTGTTCTACTTTGTGTTCAATGCCATCGTCGATTTTGTCATGGGCAAGATCGAAAAGCGCATGGACTACTACAAATAAGGAGGTGCCGTCATGAGCGTATTGGAACTCAATCACGTCAAAAAATCGTTTAATAACGGGACGCTGCACGTCCTCAAGGACATCAGCCTGAGCGTTGAAAAGGGCGAGGTCGTGGCCATCATCGGCCCGAGCGGCAGCGGCAAATCCACGCTGCTGCGCTGCGCCACGCTGCTCGAGCGCATCGACTCCGGCGAGGTCTGCTTTGACGGGCATTACGCCGCGCGCACCGGCGACGACGGCACCGCCGTCTACGCCGACAAGGCGGAGCTCAAGCAGATCCGCAACTATTTCGGTCTTGTTTTCCAGCAGTTCAATCTCTTCCCGCACTACTCCGTGCTCAAAAACGTCATGGACGCGCCCATCTGCGTCCAGAAGCGCGACCGTGCGGAGGTCGAGGCGTCCGCGCGCAGGACGCTCGAGAAGATGGGCCTCGGCGACAAGGCCGACGCCTACCCGTGCCAGCTCTCCGGCGGCCAGCAGCAGCGCGTGGCCATCGCGCGTGCGCTGGAGATGAACCCCGAGATCCTGTTTTTCGACGAGCCGACCTCCGCGCTCGACCCCGAGCTCACGGGCGAGGTGCTCAAGGTCATCCGCGCGCTCGCCGAGGAGCATATGACCATGGTCATCGTCACGCACGAGATGGCCTTTGCCCGCGACGTGGCCGACAAGGTCATCTTCATGGACGGCGGCGTCATCGTCGAGCAGGGCGCGCCCGAGGCGGTCTTTGGCGACACGCAGCAGGAACGCACAAAGCAGTTCCTCGCGCGCTACAACGAGCGGCCGTGACAAAAATGTAAGAGAAAATTCAGCTTTTCCCTCTTGCACGGCCGTGCGAGATTCGGTATGATAAAAAGCACATCGGCATCCGGTGCGCTTTTTTGATTTTTCATTTGGGAGGGCTTCCCTTGAAGCATACAAAACGGATCGCGGCGCTGCTGCTCGCGCTCGCGCTGTGCGTTTCCTGCACGGCGTGCAGCAAGACGGTCGGCAGCTACCGCGTGGTCAAGACGCTCGGCACGGAGCAGTTTCGCATCGGCTTTCGCGATGGGGATCAGGCGGCGGTGTATGTCAACGCCGCGCTCAAGGTCCTCGCGGCCGACGGGACGATCCACAGTCTCGCGCTCAAGTGGTTCGGCACGGACGACACGACCTTTGACAGCGACGCGGGTGCGCTCGATGCGCTCGGCGACATTCCGCAGCGCACGTTCATCATGGGCCTGAACGAGGAGCGCTTTCCCATGAGCTATGCCGACGGCGACGGTTACAGCGGTTTTGACGTCGAGCTCGCGCAGGCGGTCTGCGCCCGCCTCGGCTGGACGCTGCAGTATCAGCCGATCTCGAACCAGAACGCCTATGTTGAGCTCTCGAGCGGCAATGTGGACTGCGCCTGGGGCGGCATGGTGCTCGACCAGACCGACAGCAAGGACAGCAAGAACAAGAAAAAGCAGAAGCTAACGCTCACCGCGCCGTATCTTGAAAATGAGCTGCAGCTCATCGTGCGCGGCGACTCAAAATACCGCACGGCCGGCAGCCTCAAGGGCACGACCGTCCTGCTCGGCACGGACGAGACGTATATGGCCGCCCTCTCGGCCGATGAGAAGCTCATGAAAGCCTTTGGCGCGGCCCAGCGCGTCACCGGCGGGTCGAAGGCGTGCTTTGAGGCGCTCTCGGCCGGAGACTGCGCCGCCATCGTGGCCGACAGCGCGGCCCTCGCTTATTACACGCACTGACCGTCTGGCCGCCCGCGCGGGGCTCTGCGCGGGCGGCTTCGCGTTATCGCCGCGCTTTTTCGCCCCGGTTTGCAAAAAGAGTTCCCGCTTTTGCGTCAACTGTGCTATACTGGTTGTGTCCGCGCCTGCCGAACCGGCGGAAATTTTTTACTTGCGCGGGCAGAAACACAGGTACGCCTATGTCGAACAGCAACAATAAATACAAAACCCTCGTGTCCAACACCATGCTCATCAGCCTTGGCACCTTCGGCAGCAAGCTGCTGGTGTTTTTCATGGTGCGCTTTTACACGAGCTGCCTCACCCCGGCGGACTACGGCACTGCCGATCTCATCACGCAGACGGCCAATCTGCTCTTCCCGCTCATCAGCCTCGGCATCACGGACGGCGTGTTCCGTTTCGCCGTGGACCACACCGAGCAGCGGCGCAACATTTTCTCCGTTGGCGTGTATACGATCCTGGCGGGCGCCGTGCTGCTCGTGGCCATTTTGCCGCTGCTGGGGCTCTTCCCACAGTTTGATGGGTTTCTCTGGCTGATCGCGCTCTACACGATGTGCTCGTGTTTCCACTCGCTGTGCGCGCAGTTCGTGCGCGCCGAGGGGCACACGGCGCTCTTCGCCGTGCAGGGCATGATCAACACCGTGCTCGTCATCGGGCTCAACGTGCTCTTCCTCGTCGGCCTGCGCATGGGCATCACGGGCTATGTGCTCTCCGTCGCGCTGGCGGATCTGGCGTGTACGCTGCTTCTGTTCGTGCGCGAGCGGCTCTGGCGCCAGCTCATGCTCCGCCCGGGCTGGGCGGCCGCGCGCGAGATGCTGGCCTACAGCATCCCCATGATCCCGACGACGGTGTTCTGGTGGATCACGAGCGTGTCCGACCGCTACATGGTCACGGCCTACCTCGGCGTGGACGCCAACGGTATCTACGCCGTGTCGTACAAGATGCCGACGATCCTGTCGCTTGTGTCGAGCATTTTCATGGAGGCGTGGCAGTTTTCCGCCGTGTCCGAGGCGCAGGGCAGCCGGCGCGAGCACATCCGCTTCTTCTCGAAGGTCTGGTGCTCGTTCCAGTCGGTGATGTTCCTCGCCGGCGCGTGCATCATCGCCTTCGCCGTGCCGGAGATCCATGTGCTCACGACCGAGCAGTATTACAGCGCGTGGCTGTATGTGCCGGTGCTCGGCATGGCCATGGTCTTTTCCGCGTTCGTGAGCTATCTTGGCAGCGTCTACATGGTCGAAAAGTGCAGCAAGCGCACGTTCGTCACGTCCATGATCGGCGCGCTGCTCAACGTTGCGCTCAACTTTCTGCTCATCCCGTCGAAGCTCGGCGTGCAGGGCGCGGCCATTGCCACATGCGTGAGCTATTTTGTTGTGTTTGTCATCCGGGCGGTGGATGCGCGCAAGTTCATCCCGTTCCGGTTTTACGTTGTCGGCGTCACGGAAAACTGCATCCTGCTGACGGTGCAGACGCTCTTCATCGTCCTGCAGCTCCCGGGCTGGAAGATTGCGCAGGCAGTGTGCATTGCGCTGCTGCTCCTGCTCAACCGCAAGCCGCTTCTGGCCGGCGCGGGGAAGATCGTCCACTTCCGGCGCTGACGCTCTGACGCATTTTTTTGGAGGATTTGTAATTTGAAGATTTGGAACAGCCTGTTTGGGAAGATTTTTATGACCCTCCTTATTTCCATGGTGCCGGTGCTCGAGCTGCGCGGCGCGATCCCGATCGGCGTGGCGCATGGCCTGGATTACCGCATCGCCATCGCGGTGTCCATCCTCGGCAACCTCGTGCCGGTACCGTTCATCGTGCGCTTCATTCGCAAGATCTTTGCCTGGCTGCGCACGAAGAGCGAGCGGCTCAACGGCTTTGTCACGCGCATGGAGCAGCGCGCGCTCAAAAAGTCCGACACCGTGCGCCGCGCGCGCTTCTGGGGCCTGTTTCTCTTCGTGGCCATCCCGCTGCCGGGCACCGGCGCGTGGACGGGCTCGCTCATCGCGGCCATGCTGGAGATGCGCGTCAAGGAGGCCTTCCCGCCGATCGCGCTCGGCGTCGTCACGGCCGGCATCATCGTCGCCGTCGTGACGTATGGCGCGGCGTCGATGCTGTTTTAGCTCCGACGAGACGGGCTTTCGCTTGAAAAAGCTGCGGACGCAAACTCTGCGAGGCTTTTTGACGCACGCAAAAAAATCCCGCTGTCCGGTTGGACAGCGGGATTTTTTTATGTACCGGTTACTCGGCGAACGCTTTTTCCAGCGCCTCGAGCTCCTCGCGCAGCTCGTGCGGCAGCTTGTCGCCGAACTGCTCGAAGTATTCGCGGATGCCCGCGCAGTTTTCGCGCCAGCTCTCGGCGTCGAGCGTCAGCAGCGCCTTGAGCGTCTCGACCGTCACGCCGCTGCCGTCGAGGTTGATGTCCTCGGGCTTCGGCTCGTAGCCGATGGCCGTCTCGTCCGCGCCCACCTCGTCGAAGCAGCGCTTGAGGATCCACTCGAGCACGCGCAGGTTGTCGCCGAAGCCCGGCCACAGGAAGCGGCCGTTGTCGTCGGTGCGGAACCAGTTGACGTTGAAGATCTTCGGCGCGTTCGGCAGCTTCTCGCCCATGTCGAGCCAGTGCTGCCAGTAGTCGGCCATGTTGTAGCCGCAGAACGGGCGCATGGCCATCGGGTCGCGGCGCACAACGCCCACGGCGCCGGTCGCGGCGGCCGTCGTCTCGGACGCCATCGTCGCGCCGACGAACACACCGTGCGCCCAGTCGCGGGACTGGTAGACCAGCGGGGCGGTCTTTGCGCGGCGGCCGCCGAAGATGATCGCGCTGATCGGCACGCCAGTGCCCTTGAAGAATTCCTCGCTGATGCACGGGCAGTTCTCTGCCGGGGCGGTGAAGCGGCTGTTCGGGTGCGCGCCGCGCGTGCCGTCGCTGCCGTCCCACACTTCGCCCTTCCAGTTGCGCAGGTGGCCCTTGGGCGGCTGCTTGGTCATGCCCTCCCACCAGACGGTCATGTCGTCCTCGTTGAGCACCACGTTCGTGAAGATGGTGTTCCTGCTCGTGGACGCGAGCGCGTTCGGGTTGGATTTCTGACTCGTGCCGGGGGCGACGCCGAAGAAGCCGTTTTCGGGGTTCACGGCCCAGAGACGGCCGTCCGGGCCGACGCGCAGCCAGGCGATGTCGTCGCCGACAGTCCAGCACTTCCAGCCGTTTTTGCGGTAGCCCTCGGGCGGGATGAGCATGGCGAGGTTCGTCTTGCCGCACGCAGACGGGAACGCGCCCGTCACATAGCGAACTTCGCCCTTGGGATTCTGGATGCCGAGGATGAGCATGTGCTCAGCCAGCCAGCCCTCGCGGCGGCCGAGCACGGAGGCGATGCGCAGCGAGAAGCACTTTTTGCCCTGCAGCACGTTGCCGCCGTAGTTGGAGTTGACGGAGATGATCTTGTTCTCCTCCGGGAAGTGGACGATGTAGCGATTCTCGGGGTCGAGCGTGACCTTGGAGTGCACGCCGAGGATGACGTCGTCGCTGTCGCCGAGCGCTTCGAGCACCTTCGTGCCGATGCGTGTCATGATGGCCATGTTCAGCACGACGTAGATCGAGTCCGTGACCTCGATGCCGTACTTGGCAAACGGGGAGCCGATCACGCCCATGGCGTAGGGGATGACATACATCGTGCGGCCGGCCATGGCGCCGCGCAGAATCTCGTGCAGCTTGGCCTTCATCTCGTCCGGATCCATCCAGTTGTTCGTGGGGCCGGCCTCTTCGCGGGTCCTGGAGCAGATAAATGTCCGGCCCTCGACACGCGCCACGTCGTTGACGTCGCTGCGATTGAGATAGCAGCCGGGCAGCTTTTCTTCATTGAGTTTGATGAGCTCGCCGGTTTCCACGGCGATCTTGCGCAGGGATTCGAGCTGGGCCTCCGAGCCGTCGATCCAGACGATCTCTTTCGGGGTCGTGAGTTCGGCGGTTTTCCGCACCAGCTCCAGTACGGACGGGTTTTGCGTCAGTTCCATGTTGTCAGGTTCTCCTTTTTGACTAAAATTTCTCGACCTTGATCCGTATCTATACTACATTTCTCTGAAAACACCTTACACCATCCCGCCGCGCCTGTAAACCCCAAAACGGAAACTTTTCCTGTGAACCTTTTCACACAGGCGCTTTTGTGCTACAATGCGCGCAGACATTTCCAATTCAAAGGGGGAACCCCACCATGTGGAAAACCGTTGTGCCGGCAGCGGCCGTGCTGGCGGCCGAGGCGGTCATCAGGCAAAAGATCAACGCCCTGCCGGCCGAGGCCTTTCCGCTGCGCGTCGGGCCGCGCGTGCAGCTGCGCCGGGCGCACAACCGGGGCCTGCTGTGCAGCAGGCTCGCGCAAAAGCCGCGGGCGGCGACTGCACTGCAGACCGCGTCCGCCGCCGCGCTCGCGGCCGTGGCGGCCGTGTGCGTCTGCCGCCGGAGCGGCACGGCGCTGCAGATCGGCATGGGCCTGATGCTCGGCGGCGCGCTGGCCAACCTCATCGAACGCTGGGCGCGCGGGTCGGTCACGGACTATGTGTACCTGCCGCGGGCGGTCATCCCGTTTTTCCGGCGCATCATCTGGAACACGGCCGACCTGAGCGTCCTGACCGGCTGCATCACGGCAGCGATTGCATTGCTGTGGGAATAGCTATAATTACGTAAACAATATTATGTAAATTTTTTGGACGCGACAACATCGCCTTCTCCTAAGCAAAATGTGCTGCAGTGCAGCGTGTTGCGACGGATGAGGTGTTTGTTTGCTGATGCATATCCGAACTTATGTAAACTAGAATTATGTAAACATCTTGGAAATGGTAACAAAGCCTTTTCCTCGAGGAGAAGGTGCCGAACCCAGTTCGGCGGATACGGTGTTTCGTGTGCTGCGCACGTCGGCACGATCGCAGGGGAGCGCGCGAGGGCAAGGTCCGCCTCGTATGAAATCGGGCTATCTTTTTGTCTTTCAGGCAAAAAGATAGCCCCTTGCTCCAACATCGGAACAAGGGGCTATCCTGCCGTGTTCGGTTCCATCACCCGAACCTCCTTTTGTTTTCGTTTCCTGCCGTGTGCAGAGGCTTTGCGCTGCACGCGGACTCCGACCGCTGGGAAGGAACATGCGTTTGCAAGATTCCGCACCACTGCGTGCCGTCTCCGGAGCCGCAGAACCCTGTCTGCTTCCGGACGATTCAGTACATCGGACTCACCTCCATCGATTCCGCTGAACCTGTATTCTAAAGGCGCTGCCCCTCGTGAGGGGCTGCTGCTCTCCTCGGGTTCTGGGTACAGTATAGCAGCTCGTTTTCTTTTTGTCAATGATTTAATCAACAAAAATCGAACGAAATGTTCAGCAAAAACGCCGAATTTTCACTGCCTCGTGCCAACGCCCCTGCCATGCGGGGCGCTGGCAAATCCTCTGCGCGGCGCGCAAAAGGAAAACCGCCGTGCGTGTCCGTCGGCGCACAGCGGCAGCAGCTTTGGTTCAGCGGTCACTCGGAGCGGCGCTCTGACCGCCGAAGATCCAGTCGTCGAGGTCCTGGCCCATGTGTTTTCACCTCCCGGTAGATTCGCATACGGCCATTGTATGCGCACCGGTGCGAAAAAATGCACGAACCGGCGCCGTGGAAATAGAAAGAACTTGAAACCCTCGGCCGATTGCGCTATAATCTATGCATATTTTCCGCAACCGGAGCCTGTCTCCGCGGGCAACACTATTTTCAAAGGATAAGGTGAATCACGAATGAGTGCATCCCAGGACAAGAAGCGCCGCACAGAAGAGCGTGCGCTGGGCACGGAGCGCCGCCAGGTCGCCTCGCAGAAGGAAGCCAAAGAGCGAAAGCAAAGCAAGATCAAGTGGACGGTCGGCTCGATCATCGTCGTGCTGCTCGTCGCCGCGATTCTGATCGGCAACTCCAGCCTCTTTTATACCGCGCGTCCCGCGCTGCAGGTCGGCGATGTGAAGTATTCCTCGGCGGAGGTCAATTATGCCTACCGTTCCGCCTATCTCACGTTCTGCAACCAGTACGGCAGCTACCTGAGCGCCGTCAATCTGGACACCAGCAAGGCGCTCGATGAGCAGAAGTGCGGCATCAGCGACGAGTTTGACACCTGGGACGATTATTTCAAGGACGCTGCCAAGAAGAACCTGGTGCAGGTCACGGCGCTGTGCGATGCCGCCGAGAAGGCCGGCGTCACGCTCGACGAGGACGACCAGCACGAGATCGACGAGCAGTTTTCCTACATCGAGCTCGCTGCCAAGCAGTATAAGTACAACTCCGTCAGCAAGTATCTCCAGGCGGCTTACGGCAACGGCGCGACCAAGAAGGTCGTGCGCCACATGATGGAGCTGAGCCAGCTTGCCACGAAGTATTCGCAGCAGCAGTACGACAGCTACACCTATACGCCCGAGGAAATCGAGGCCAGCTACGCCAAGAACGCCAACGCCTACGACACCTACAGCTATCAGTACTATTTCGTGCAGGCAGATACCGAGGACAGCACGGGCGACGACGGCAACACGACCTCCAAGACCACGGACGCCACGATGGCGGCCGCCAAGGCTACGGCCGACAAGATCGCCGCTGCTACGCATGATGCGGACAGCTTCGCCGCCGCTGTCGAGGCCAACGTTCCCGGCGCGGACTCCGAGGACGGCACGACCACTGCGCCGAGCGTCACGGACAATACCGACACCAAGGGCTCGGGCTTCAGCTCCGCCGTGTACGCCGACTGGCTCTACAGCGCCGACCGCCACGCCAATGACGTGACCGTCGTGGAGCAGGAGAACAGCGGCTACTACGTCGTGCTCTTCGAGAGCCGCGATGATAATACCTATAATACTGTCAATGTTCGCCATATCCTCATCAAGGCCGAGGACAGCGACAGCGACGGCACGTATTCCGACGAGGATAAGCAGAAGGCGAAAGACGCGATCGACGATGTCTACGAGCGCTGGATGCAGAGCGACCAGACCGAGGACGACTTTGCGCAGCTGGCCGAGTCCTTCAGCCAGGACAGCGGGTCGAACACGAAGGGCGGCCTGTATGAGCATGTCTACAAAGGCCAGATGGTGCAGGAGTTCAACGATTTCTGCTTCGACCCCGCGCGCCAGCCGGGCGATGTGGGGATCGTCTTTAACGAGAGCGATTCCTACTGCGGCTACCACCTCGTGTACTACGTCGGCCAGGGCGAGCGCTACTGCGATTACCTCGGCGATCAGGCGCTGCGCACGGACGATTTCAGCGCCTGGGAGGACACGTTCTTCGACGGTTGGACCAGCACCGATCTCAAGGGCATGAAGTACGTCGGATAAATCAGACACACGCCAGAGCCGCCCGATGGGCGGCTCTGCGTCTATCATAAAGTGCGGCCGCTCCATGTCGACAGAGCAGCGGGGGAGCTCGAGGGGGCGAAGCGCCCGCCTCGAATGAGATTTTATGCATCCGGCATTTTTGCCGTGCAAAATGCCGGATGGCGACGGCTTGCGCTTTTGAGCAAGCCGGACGGCTCTTTTTTTCAGCTTTCAATGGAGGAACAGCCATGACCAGAACAAAAACACAGCGCTATGACACGACCGTGCTCGATGCGCGCGCCCTTGCCGATGCGCTCGAGACCGAGGAGAAAGCCGGCTGGGAGGTCGCGGAGGCGGGCTATGACGGCACGGACTTCGTCGTGACTTTCGAGCGGGAGGGCGCACTATGACCGAGCAGACCATCCGCACGCAGATGCTCCTTGGTGAGGCCGCGCTCGCGCGCCTGCGCAGCAGCCGCGTGGCGGTGCTCGGCCTCGGCGGCGTGGGCAGCTGGTGCGCCGAGGCGTTGGCCCGTGCCGGCGTCGGCGCGCTCACGCTCGTGGACGAGGACACCGTCAGCGAGAGCAACATCAACCGCCAGTGCTGCGCGCTGCACTCCACGATCGGTCAGCCGAAGGCGGCCGTCATGGCCGCGCGCGTGCACGACATCCACCCTGACATCGCCGTCGATGCGCGTATGGAACGCTACGAGGCGGCGACACGGGAACGGTTTTTCGACACGGAGTATGATTATATTGCTGATTGCATCGACCTCGTGTCCTGCAAGGTAGACCTGATCCGCACCGCGCACGCGCGCGGCATCCCCATCGTGTCGGCGCTCGGCACCGGCAACAAGATGGACGCGAGCCGGTTTGAACTCTGCGACATCAGCCAGACGAGCGGCTGCCCGTTCGCGCGCGTCATGCGCCGCGAGCTGCGCAGCGCCGGCATCACGCACCACGCGGTCGTGTTCAGTCCGGAGCCTGCCATGACGCCGGAGGCGCTCTGCGCCCCGCCGCCGGGCCGCCGGAGCGTGCCCGGCTCGCTGCCGTGGGTGCCGGCCAGCGCGGGATTGCTGCTGGCGCAGAAGATCGTGCTCGATCTGTGTGCCGCACCGGAGGAGCATCTATGAAGCCGATCTGGATTGTGCTGCTGTGCCTGCTGGGTGCGGCAGTGCTGGCGGCGCTGGTGTGGCTGCTCGTGTGGTATATCGAGCAGCGCGTGCTGGCAAAGTCACTTGGCCGCGTGCCGGAGCGCGCGGACGCCCAGGCCGCGTGGGAGCAGCACGTCCTGCGCAAGCAGGGCTGGACGGCCGAGTCCGAGCAGGGCAGGGCGGCGCTCGCGCGCGTGCGCGCCGGCGTCGCGGCCATGCGGGAGCAGCCGCACGAGGACGTGTTCACCCCTGCGCCCGACGGCACGCGCCTGCACGCGCGGCTCTACCGCGTGCCCCATGCGCATGCCACGGTCATTCTCTGCCACGGCTACCACAGCCACGCCGAGCACGATTTCAGCGCCCAGTTTCCGGCGCTGTATGCCTCCGGCGGCTGCAACCTGCTGCTCATCGACGAGCGCGCGCACGGACTGAGTGAGGGCAAGTGCCTCACGTTCGGCCAGCTCGAGCGCTATGACATCGCCCAGTGGGTGCACTGGGTGCGCGAGCACTCGCGCGTGCAGCGGCCTATCGCGCTCTACGGCGTGTCCATGGGTGCGGCGTCGGTGCTGCTGGCGGCGCAGCTGCCGGAGCTGAAGGGGGAGCTCGCCTGCGTCGTGGCCGACTGCGGCTACTCCAGCTTTGAGCGCGAGGTCGCGGACGCCGTGCGCCACGGCACAAATGTGCCGCGCTGGCTGCAAAAGCCGCTCGCGCGCGCCTGCGTGCGCATCCTGCGCCGCAATGGGCTGGACTTCGCCGCCGTCGATACCACGCCTGGCATGGCGGCGCTCGACCTGCCTATCCTGTTTTTCCACGGCGACGCGGATACCTTCGTCCCCCTGCACCACAGCGAGCGCAACCTCGCCGCCTGCAGGCGGCCGCAGCGGCTCATCGTCATCCCCGGCGCGGAGCACGCCATGTCCGCGCAGGTCGACCCCGAGCGCTACCGGCACGAGCTGCTGGTCTTTCTGTGGCGCAACACGAATTATCTCTGGGCCGAGCGCGACAAGCCGCTCAAATGAACCCGCAGGTCCGAAACGGAGCCGGAAAAGAGCATGGGCCGGATGCGAATGTTTCCCCACTCATTGCATGGTTTTGTGCCATATTCGTCAAATCATCACCACTTAGACGCAAAAAGCCGGATGTCTGTGACATCCGGCTTTTTCTGCCTTGTATCAGCCCTGCAGCAGGGACGCGGCGGCCGTGCCGATGGCGGAGGCGTTCGGCACGGGCTTGCACACGCAGTAACGCTGGTGCTTCTGCACGAGAAACGCCTCGAGCTCCTCGCTGACGGCCGGGCGCAGCAGCGTCGAGTAGCGAAACAGCGACCCGTCCACGGCCACGACCATCGGGCGGTAGCGGTTCTTCGCGCCGTCGGTCAGAAAGACGATGGCCGCGATGTTCGCGACGATCGCCTTCGCCGCGCGGCCGAACACGCTCTGAATGACCATGGCGGCGGTCTTGCGGTCGGCGTCCGCGGCGCCGCTCAGCGCCGCGATGGCGCCGCAGTCCGGGTCCGCGCCGAAGGCGTCCGCGTCGGCGGCGGTCAGCACGTCGAGCGCGCGGAGCTTATCCGCTGTCTCGGACGCAAACAGGCCGTCGTTCGCCGCGGTGATGAGCGCCAGGCGGCTGAGCTCGCCGAGATAGCGGCCGCTCGTCATCTTCTCGAACCGGTATGCGCCCGGTACGGCCGAGGCCGCGTCGAGCGCTTTGTCAAACGCGCTCTGCGGCACGTCGGTGAACGAGCCGGACTCGAGGTTGACGAGCATCTCGCCGTCGGCGTCGTGGCCGAGCTTTTCGATCGCGCGCACCGGCAGCAGGCAGCACGTGTTCGTGCCCGTGCCGTTGACAAGCCCGGCAAAGCCGTTGGCGTAGTTGTTGGCGATGGTGGTCGAGCCGCTCAGGTACGTGGCCGGGGTGTCGTTGATGACGGTGATGGGCAGCTTCGTGCAGCCGCGGCGTTCGAGCTCCTCGGCCAGATCCGCGCCCACGAGGTGGTCCTCCCACCCGGTCAGCTGCACCTCTTTCGTCATGCCGAGCACCTTCGCGTCCAGCTCCGGCGTGTTCTCCGCCGGGTAGCTGAAGCAGATGCCGATCTGCGTGACCCGGTCGAGCAGCGGCTCGAGCGCGTCGGCCGCCAGCCGGATGAAGTCCATCCAGTCGGCGTCCTGCTCCGAGCCGGGCATGGGCAGCGTGCGCTCGTCCTCGATGATCGGCTGGCCGAACTCGTAGTGCACGGTGGCGACGCGGAAGTTCGTGCCGCCGGCGTCGATGACGGCGACGCGCTTGTCCTCCGGGGCGGTGACGTGGCCGTGCGGCGCGAGGTAGGCCGGCAGCATCGGCAGACCGCCCGCCTCACCGCGCAGGCCGCGCTGCATCGCGGCGAGCAGGGCGTCGGTGAGCTCCTGCGTGTCGAGCTGGTCGGGCGCGGCGTCGTACTTGCGCAGGAAGGCGAGCACGTGCGCGTCGATGTGGATCGCGGGCACGGGCTCGCACTGCTCCGGCGCTGCGAAGGGGAACGGCGCGCGCGGCGCGGCCGGGGTCTCCGGCGCCGGGGCGGGCTTGTTTTTCTTGAAAAACGGAAGCTTCATATGTGTTCTCTCTCTTTCTTACCGAAAACCCCGCGCCGGTCCCGGCGCGGGGTCGGTGTAAATTCGGTTGTGGGTCAGGCGTTCGTGGCCTCGCCCTTGACGCTCTCGACCAGGCCGGCCGCCAGCGCGGCAGCGCCCTGGATCTCGGACGGGATGATGATCTTCGTCGCGCGGCCGTCGGCAGCGGCGGCGAAGGCCTCGAGACTCTTGAGCTTGATGACGGCGTCGGACGGCATGGACTCGTTGATGAGGCGGATGCCCTCGGCGGTCGCGCGCTGCACGGTCAGAATGGCCTCGGCGCGGCCCTGCGCCTCAAGGATCTGCTCCTGCTTTTTCGCGTCGGCGCGCAAAACGGCCGACTCCTTCTCGCCCTCGGCCATGAGGATGGCGGAGCGCTTCTCGCCTTCGGCGCGCAGGATGGCTTCGCGGCGTTCACGCTCGGCCTTCATCTGCTTTTCCATGGCGTTCTGGATCTCCTTGGGCGGGAGAATGTTCTTGAGCTCCACGCGGTTGACCTTGATGCCCCAGGGGTCGGTGGCCTCATCGAGGATCTGGCGCATCTTGGTGTTGACGATGTCACGGCTGGTCAGGCACTGGTCGAGCTCGAGGTCGCCGATGAGGTTGCGCAGCGTCGTGGCCGAGAGATTCTCGATCGCGAGGATCGGCTGCTCGATGCCGTAAGTATAGAGTTTCGGGTCGGTGATCTGGTAGTAGACGACGGTGTCGATCTGCATGGTGACGTTGTCCTTCGTGATGACGGGCTGCGGCGGGAAGTCCGCGACCTGCTCCTTGAGCGACAGACGCTTGGCGACCGACTCGATGAACGGGATCTTCAGGTGCAGGCCGACGCCCCACGTGGTCTTGTAGGCGCCGAGGCGGGTGATGACATAGGCCTGCGCCTGCGGGACGATGCGGATGTTGCGCACGAGGATGATGAGCGCGATCAGGATGATTCCGTAGAGAACGTATGGCATGGTGATTCCTCCTTATTCTTTTGCGCCCGCGGTCACGCAGGCGGGTGTGACGATGAGCTTGACGCCCTCGATGCGCAGCACGGTGGCGGCGGTCCCGGCGGGGATGGGGACGTCAGAGTCCGCGCGGGCGGTCCAGACCTTCCCACCGACGGTGACGGCGCCGCGGCCGGTCAGGTTGTCGATGTCCTCCGTGACGAGACATTCCTGCCCGATGAGCATATCGGCGTTCGTGGGCTGGGTGCGGCCGTTGATATATTTTTTCACCAGCGGGCGCGTCACGGCGAAGGCCGCGATCGACACGGCGAAAAACCACACGAGCTGCAGCCACAGCGGCGCGTGGAACATGGCGGCGATGAGCGCGGCGAGCGCGCCCACGGCAAACCAGATCGTGACCAGACCGGCGGTCAGCCCCTCGACGATCAGAAAGATCACGATCAGGCCGATCCAGATGGCCGGCATGGTGAATGGGATCCCGGCAATGATCATAGACAAAACCTCCTGTTGCAATGGGCGGTGGGATGCTTGTGCGGCAGCAGTTTGCCACGGAATTATCATACCTTATTTATAGTGTAAAAGCAAGTAAAACACCCGTAATTCCGGCGTATGAAATTTCCGGACGGTTTTCCTCTTTACTTTCCTAAATAATTAGAGTAGAATAATGTCCGAAAAATATCGTGTTTCAGCATCCATATATCTGATGAGAAATAAGGAGCGCATATGAATAAACAGCATAAAAAACCGCGCTGCGATGACATGTACCGTGCCATCCTGACGCTCAAGACCATCGACGAGTGCAAGCAGTTTTTCGATGACCTGTGCACGGTCACGGAGCTGCAGGCCATGGAGCAGCGCTATCAGGTGGCGCAGTATCTCGACGCGGGCCTGATCTACAACGACATTCTGGAAAAGACCGGCGCCTCGAGCGCGACGATCAGCCGCGTCAACCGCAGCCTGCAGTATGGCACCGGCGGGTATGAGATCGTGTTCGGCCGGCTCAAGGAGCAGGCTGAGAAATCTGCGGAGGAGCAGGCGTGAGCGCTTACGGCGCCCTTGCCGCGTGGTACGATGCGCTGACCCGCGATGTGGATTATGCCGCGTTTGCGGACTTTTATGAGCAGTGTTTCCAGCAGGGGCGCGGCGCGTGCCACACCCTGCTGGATTTTTGCTGCGGCACGGGCACGCTCACGCGCCTGATGGCCGCGCGCGGGTACGAGATGATCGCGACCGACGGCTCGCCCGACATGCTCATGCAGGCGCAGGCGCACAATGCCGACCTGCCCGCGGATGCGGTGCCGCCGCTGCTGCTGTGCCAGGAGGCGTCGCAGCTCGACCTTTACGGCACGGTCGACGCGGCCTACTGCTCGCTCGACGGGTTTGACTATCTGCCGCCGGAGGAGCTGCCGGAGGTGCTGCACCGGCTGCACCTGTTCGTGCGACCGGGCGGGATGCTCATTCTGGACATCCGCGACCCGGCGTCGTTCCGCGCGCTCGACGGCGGCACATTCGTCGACGAGACGGACGATGTCCTGTGCCTCTGGCGGGCGGAGTTTGACGCGGCTGCACAGACCATGCACTACGGCATGGATCTGTTCACGCGCGCGGGCGATCTCTGGTCGCGCGCGTCGGAGGAGCACATTGAGTATGCGCACACGCCGGAGCGGCTCACGGAGCTGCTCGCGCAGGCGGGCTTTCTGGACGTGACCGTCCGGCGCGACGGCCCGCAGGCGGACGCCGGACGCGTTTTTCTCACGGCGATGCGCAGCCTGGAATACGGCGTCTGAATCGTGGGCAATCTCCTGCTGCGGCAAAACACAGCTACACACTTTATTTCAAAGATTTTTGAGGTGAAAGCAATGGATGAGATCATCCGCGCCGTCTCGAAAGACGGTTTTGTGAAAATTTCGGTCGTCACCGCGCGCGACGCTGTGCAGCGCGCCAACGCCATCCACCACTGCAGCCCGACGGCGATCGCCGCCCTCGGCCGCAGCCTGTGCGCAGCGTCGATGCTCGGCGACCTGCTCAAGGAGGAAAACGGCACGCTCACGCTGCGCATCAGCGGCGGCGGAGGACTCGGCAGCATCATCGCCGTGTCGGACAGCGAGGGCAACGTGCGCGGCATGGTCTCGAACCCCGCATTCGACTTGCCCACGCGCCCGGACGGCAAGCTCGACGTCGGCGGCGCCGTCGGCAGGGACGGCATGCTCACCGTCAGCCGCGACATCGGCCTGCGAGAGCCGTATATCGGCAGCACGGAGCTCGTCAGCGGCGAGATCGCGGAGGACCTGTCCGCCTACCTCGTCGAGAGCGAGCAGATCCCCGCGGCCTGCGGCCTCGGCGTGCTTGTCGATACCGACCACAGCGTCAGGGCGGCCGGCGGCTTTCTCGTGCAGCTCATGCCCGGTGCGCCGGAGGCGCTGATCGATAAGCTCGAGGACAACATTTTCATGATGGACCAGCTCACGACCATCCTCGACGAGGACGGGGCGGACGCCATTCTTCCGCAGGTCATGCGCGATCTGGAGCCCGAGATCGTCCTGCGCCACCCAATGGCCTATCGCTGCGCGTGCTCGCGTGCGCGCGTGGAGCAGGCGCTGCGCCAGTGCGGCGTGCAGGAGCTGCAGGACATGGTCGCCGAGGGCAGGGACACGCAGGTGCACTGCCAGTTCTGCGACGCGGAGTATGTCTTTACCCCGGCGGAGCTGCAGACGCTGCTCGACGCCGAAAACGCTGACGCTGCAATGGATTGACCGTGTTCGGGGCGGCGCTGCCGCCCCGAAAATGTACATTTGCCGAAAAAATTACCGAAAATCCCTTGACAATTTTTTCGGCGTCTTGTATAATGAGCAAGCTGTGAAACGGGAGCATAGCTCAGCCGGGAGAGCACTTGCCTTACAAGCAAGGGGTCACAGGTTCGAGCCCTGTTGTTCCCACCAGTTTTTCAATTGCATATGCCTCTGTAGCTCAGTTGGTAGAGCAGGGGACTGAAAATCCCCGTGTCGTTGGTTCGATTCCGACCGGAGGCACCATTTTGCGGGCATAGCTCATTTGGCAGAGCGCCACCTTGCCAAGGTGGAGGTAGCGAGTTCGAATCTCGTTGCCCGCTCCAATTTTTGGCGCCATAGCCAAGTGGTAAGGCATGGGACTGCAAATCCTTGACCCCCGGTTCAAATCCGGGTGGCGCCTCCAAAAAGAAACACCAGCCAGTCGGCTGGTGTTTCTTTTTGCAGACACCGATGGCGAAGATCGAAAACCGAGCGGGGAAGCCCATCCCCGCTCGGGCGCTCCCCATGCGCGTCGCGAGCATTTGCAAAGAGCACAGCCCTCCGGACCAATTGGTCCGGGGGGCTGTTTTCAAACGTAAAACGACGGGGCCAGATAATTGTCCGGCGTGAACTTCAGGATCAGGCGGCTGTTTTTGGCGTAGACGATCGTACCGTCGTGGGTGCCGTGCGGGAAAAAAGCATCGGGGTCGTCCAGCACGGGCGGCTCCAGGCACAGCGGCGTTTCGGGATCGTCGTCCGTGTAAATGGTCATGGTGAAAGACGTATGGCTGCGGCGGGAGGCTGTGTTTCGGGTATAGGAACCATGCACGGTGACATAGGCGTGTTCGTCAATGTCCTGCTGGATGCGCGCGTTCTCGCACGACTATCCGGGCATCGACTATGAGCTCCTGCTCGACAAGGCCGGGAACCACGAGACGTCCGATGCGCTGGCGCAGTGCGGCGTCACGCCGGACGTGCGCTTCACGACGCGGGACGATTACGCCATCATGGCCATGGTCGAGTGCGGGCTGGGCGTCAGCCTGCTGCCGGAGATGATCTTGCGCCGCGTGCCGTACCGCATCGCCATCCGCAAGCTCGACACGCCGCTCTACCGCGACATCGCCCTCGCGCTGCCCGGTCAGACGCATGTTTCGGCCGCGACGCGCCAGTTCCTGCGCTATCTGGATCGGAGCGACGCACCGGCGGCACCCGCCGGAGACACGGGATTTGACAATCGGCCGTGATTTGTGTATAATCACTACAAAATCTCTGATTTTTTGTGAAATCTGTCCTCCGGCCTCCGGAGACAGGGAGGAAAGCAACGTGACATACACTGTGGACGACACGATGAAGAAGCTGCTCGGCGCGCCGGAGGCGGTCGCGGTCCTTGAGCGGTTCTTCCCCAAGATCCTGAAGAATCCGGCCCTGCAGATGACCGCCGCCATGACGCTGCGCCAGGTGGCCGGGTTTGCCCAGTCGGGCCTGACGGCTGACTCGCTCGCGGAGATCGACGCGCAGCTGCGCGCGCTCCCGTCGTCCGATGGCTGAGCCATTTCCACGCGCCCCCGGTATCTCGCCGGGGGCCGTCTGCTGTACACCATTCTAAAAAAGGAACCGAGGTCATCCTATGGACAACACGTTACCGCCGCTCAAGCGCATCGCCGCCATCCACGATCTGTCCGGGCTCGGCAAGTGCTCGCTGACCGTGGCGCTGCCGGTCATCTCCGCCACGGGCGTGGAGTGCGCCTGCATCCCCACGGCCGTGCTCAGCACGCACACGGGCGAGTTCACCGGCTGGACGTTCCGCGACCTGTCGGACGATATGCTGCCCATCGCGCGCCATTGGCAGCGCATCGGCGCGCGCATCGACGGGGTTTATTCCGGCTATCTCGCTTCACCCGAGCAGGCGGGGCTGCTCGCGCAGACGCTCGACTGCATCGCCGCGCCGGATACACTGGTTGTGATCGACCCGGTCATGGCCGACAACGGCAGCTATTATTCCAAGATCGACGACCGCATGTGCGCAGCCTTCCGCCGCCTGCTCTCGCGCGCGGATGTCATCACGCCGAACGTCACGGAGGCGGCGTTGCTGGCCGGCCTGCCGTATGAGCCCGGCACGCACAGCGACGCCTATCTTGCGCAGCTGTTTCAGGCGCTCGGCGCGCTCGGCGCCGGGGTCGTGACGGTCACGGGCGTGCGCCCGCAGCCGGACGTGATCGGCAACGTCGCCTGCGACTGCTGCACCGGGGAGATGCACGCGAGCATGCGCCCGGCGCATCCCGGCGTGTTTTACGGCACGGGCGATGTGTTTGCCTCCGCGTTCGCGGCGCTGCTCGTGCGCGGCGCACCGCTGAGCGCCGCCCTCGAAACGGCCACTGCGCTCACGGACGAGAGCATCTGCCGCTCGCTCTGGCGCGACACGCCGCGCCGCTTCGGCGTGGACTTTGAGGGCGCGCTGCCGGCGTATATCCGCCGCGTGGAAAAGATCTTTGAAGCGTGAAAAAGTTACAAAATTCGACCCGCTGGAATCCGATTCTGATTCCGATGGGCCGATTTTTTGTTACTATTTTTCGACGCCGTTTTACAGGAATATGTCGCCGCACAGCACATGGAGCGAAAAAAGCAACGCGTGGTTGATTTTCTGACGAAGTGTCTGATTTTTTGCAGAACCGGCGCGAAAATGCGCGCATTTGCTTGAAAATGTGGAAAAAAATCAAGGAAAATCGCGGAAAAATCCGTTTTCGCAGTTGACATCGTGTTTGGGATATCGTATGATACAGAAGAATCCGTAATTGTTTATGTTAACTTTGCGCCGTTGCACCCGAAAAGAACTGAAAAACACATTTTGTTGCTGTTTTTTAACTTTTTGTGTAACCGATTCCGACCGGATGCGCAAAGAGATTCCGGGCGGGGAAGCCGCCCGATGAGGGGCTGGGGTATGAAGAAATCGTTTATGGAGTGCCTGGCGGCGTTCATTGTGGACAAACGGCGGCTGTTCGTGGTGCTGTTTGCCGTGGCGTGCGTGCTGTCGATCTTCTCGGCGAGCAAGACGGACGTCAACAATGAGCTGACCGATTATCTGCCGGACTCCACGCAGACGCGCCAGGGGCTGGAGATCATGAACCGCGAGTTCATCACCTACGGGGATGCGAAGGTCATGGTGTCCAACGTGACGCTTGCGCAGGCGGAGGAGCTTGCCGAGATGCTGCGCGGTGTGGACGGTGTCAAGGACGTGGTGTTTGAAAAAGACACACACCATTATAATAGTGCCTCGGCGCTCTTCGAGGTCACGTTTGACGGGGAAAAGCTCGACGAGGTCAGCATCCAGGGCGTGAAGAACGTCCGCGCGGCGCTCGACGGCTACGATACTTATATCACAACGGAAATCGGCAACCCGACCGGCGAGATCCTCGAGCGCGAGATGCGCATCGTGCTCATCATCCTCATGTGCTCGATCTTCGTGGTGCTCCTGCTCACGAGCCATACCTACGCGGAGGTCCCGGTGCTCATCATCACCTTCGGCGTGGCCGTCTGGGTCAACAAGGGCACGAACTACTGGTTCCATGAGGTCTCGTTCATCACCAACTCCATCGCGGCGGTGCTGCAGCTCGGCCTCGGCATCGACTATGCGATCATCATGTGCCACCACTACACGGAAGAGCGCGAGCACCTCGCGCCCCGCGAGGCGACCATCCGCGCGCTGACGCTGGCCATCCCGGAGATCTCGGCCTCGAGCCTGACGACGATCTCGGGTCTGCTGGCGCTTTCGTTCATGAAGATCAAGATCGGCGAGGATATGAGCCTCGTGCTCATCAAGTCGATCCTGTTTCTGATGCTGACGGTGTTCTTCCTGATGCCGGCGCTCATCATGTACATGAGCCCGTGGATCGACAAGACGCACCACCGCCAGTTCCTGCCGCGCATCGATGCGCTCGGCCGCTTTGCCATCCGCAGCCGCTACATCGTGCCGCCGATCTTTCTGGTCATCATCGTCGCGGGCTTCCTGCTCAGCAGCAAGTGCCCGTACGTGTTCGGCTACAGCACGCTCGACACCATCAAGCAAAACGACTACAAGATCGCCGAGAAGAAGATCAACGCCACCTTCGGCGAGACGAATCAGGTCGTGCTCATCTTCCCGTTCACGGACTTTGAGAGCGAGGCAAACCTGCTCGAAGATCTCAATGAGCTCAAGGGCGTCGATCACGTTCAGGCACTCGCGGACGAGGAGGCCAAGGACGGCTACATGGTCACCGATTCGCTCACGCCGCGCAAGTTTGCCGAGCTCACGGATATCGACATCGGCGTGTCGCGCGCGCTGTACACGGCCTACTGTACCGCAAACGACGATTACACGAAGGCCCTCGGCCAGCTCGTGGACCTGAGCAATATCGACAACTGCTCCGTGCCGCTCATTAACATGTTCAAGTTCCTGTATGAGCAGCGCGATATCTACCGCTCGAAGATCGACGCCGCGACCATGAACGACCTCGAGGAGATGTATGACCGCCTCATCGACGGTGAAAAGCAGCTCCACTCCGAGAATTATTCGCGCATGATCCTCTATCTCAACCTCCCGGTCGAGAGCGAGGAGACCTATGATTACCTGACGGTCATCAAGGGCGTCGTCGGCAAGTATTACGACGAGTCCTATTTCGTCGGTGAGACGGCCAAGGACAAGGACTTTTCCGACGCCTTCAGCACGGACAACACGCTCATCAGTATTCTCACGGTCGTGTTCGTCATCCTCGTGCTGCTGCTGACGTTCAAGTCGGTCGCGCTGCCGCTGCTGCTGATCCTTGTGATCCAGGGCAGCGTGTGGATCAACTTCTCGTTCCCGACGATCCTGCACAACAATCTGTATTTCCTGGCGTACCTGATCGTCAGCTCCATCATGATGGGCGCGAACATCGACTACGCCATCGTCATCTCGAGCCGGTACCTCCGGCTCAAGGAGGAGATGCCCTATAAGGAAGCCATGATCGAGGCGCTCAACCAGGCGTTCCCGACGGTCGTGACCTCCGGCACCATCCTCGCCGCCGCCGGCATGTCCATCGGCTTCTTGTCCTCGGAGAACACGGTCGCGTCCATCGGCGTCTGCCTGGGCCGCGGCACGCTGATCTCGATGGTGCTGGTCATGTGCGTCCTGCCGCAGATTTTGCTGCTGGGCGACTCTCTGGTTGAAAAAACATCCTTTACGATTGGCCACCACGCCGCGCAGCAGCATCTGCAGGGGGCCATGCGTGTCAACGGACACGTGCGCGGCTATATCAACGGTTACGTCGATGCGGAGATCCATGGCCGCGTGAATGGCACGGTCAGCGCATCGATCGATATCGGAAATGTGCAGATGGAGGAGGCTCCGGCGCAGACTGTGCCGGCGGCGGATCTGCACGGTGAGGAGGGTTCCGATGAAAAGACATAATGTGCGTCGTCTGCTTGCGCTGGTGCTCGTGGCGGCTCTGTGCCTGCTGTGCGGCGCGGCTGCCCAGCCGAACGCCACGGAGATCCACATCTACTCTGCGGACGATCTCGTGCAGCTGAGCAAAAGCTGCAAGCTCGACACGTACTCGCAGGGCAAGACGGTCTATCTGGACAACGATGTGGACCTGAGCGGGTCGGACTTTGTGCCGATCCCGACCTTCGGCGGCACGTTCGAGGGGCAGGGCCACACGGTCAGCGGGCTGGAGCTCTCGGGCGATGCGTCCCATATGGGACTGTTCCGTTATGTGCAGGCGGTCGGTACGGTCCGTGATCTGAAGGTCACCGGCAACATCGACGCCGCCGGCACCCTCAACGAGATCGGTGCCATCGTCGGCACGAACTACGGCACGATCTCCGGCTGCTCGTTCAACGGCACGATTTCCGGCGAGAACAACGTTGGCGGCATCGCGGGCACGAACGAAGGCAGCGGCATGATCTATAACTGCAAGACCGAAGGCTTCGTCGAGGGCGACCATTACGTCGGCGGCATCGTCGGGCAGAACATCGGCACCATCTCCTACTGCTCGAACACCACGGGCGTGAACATCAACGCCAGCGAGGCCGTTGGCAGCGCGGAGGATCTCGACTCCCTGACGCTCCCGACCGCATCGGACGACGAGGACGACGACGCGCCGAAAAAGGCCAACACCTCCACGGACGTCGGCGGCATCTGCGGCTTCTCGTCCGGCGTCATCATCGGCTGCACGAACTGGGGCGGCGTCGGCTTTGAGCACGTCGGCTACAACATCGGCGGCATCGTCGGACGCCAGAGCGGCCTCGTCTCCGGCTGCACGAACTGGGGCACGGCCTCCGGCCGCAAGGACGTCGGCGGCATCTGCGGCCAGATGGAGCCGTTCATCACGCTCGATGTGGAGTCCGGCTCGATCGGCGCCATGGCCAAGGAGCTCAACACGCTCCATGATCTGATGGACACCCTGCTCAACCATACGGGCGCTGCGGCGTCTTCGCTGGCCGCCACGGTCGGCGTGCTGAGCGACAGCGCGGCCCGCGCCACGGAGAGCGCACGCTATGTGGCCGAGCGCACCACGGACTACGTGGACAACACGGTCACGACCGTCAACGAAGTGTTCATCCGCATCAACACGGCGGAGAAAATGCTCGCCCCCGCGATTACGGAGTTTTCCGCGGCGGCCGTGTCGCTTGACAAATCGATCGATTACTTCAACAAGGGCTTTGACTATCTTGACATCGTCGATGAGATGACCGAGGCCGACAAGACGGCCTTCAAGGACGCGGCCAAGGACCTGAGCGTCTCGTCCGACCAGCTCAACGCGGCCATGGATTACTGCGCCTGGCTCATGAAGGTCATGGACAACGCCTACGGCACCGGCTCCTATGACCTGATCGCCAGCCGCCCGGACAACTGGCAGCAGATGTCCGACAAGTACGGCTACGAGTACAATCCCGACAACCTTGCTACCTACGAGTCGCAGCGCGACGCCCTGCTCAAGGGCATGGGCGACGCTGCCGAAGCGATCGGCGCGATCTCCGGCGACATCTCCACGATGACGAAGATCATCAATCTGTACTACCTCACCGAGGACTCCACCGGCCACACCCGCATGGATTACATGAGTGCCGCGTTCAAAAACGCGTTCGACGCCCTCAAATCCTCGAGCGGCAACTTCTCGACCGGCATGAGCTACCTCGACCAGGTCACGAAATACCTCGCCAGCAACGATCCGCTCAACCTGCCCGACATCGGCAGCGATTACCGCACCGCGATGGAGCAGATGTTCGACGATCTCGGCAGCATTTCGGCCGGCCTGTCCCGCCTGAGTGTGGAGACGGCCACCTACAGCACCCAGATCATCAGCGACATGAAGGCGGTCAACGACCAGTTCAACGTCGTCATGATGCGCCTGTGCGATATCCTCGAGCTCGCCCTGAGCAAGGACAAGAAGGACATCATCCAGGACGTCTCGGAGGAAGAGCTCTCGAGCACGACCGACGGCAAGGTCTATAACTGCGACAACTACGGCAAGGTCGACGGCGACGTGAATGTCGGCGGCGTTGCCGGCACAATGGACATCGAGTACGATTTCGATCCCGAGAGCGACTCCAATGTCATCAAGGACTCCACGCTGACGGCCAAGTACTTCACCAAGTGCGTGCTGCTCGACAGCAAAAACTACGGCAATGCCACCTCGCGCAAGGACTGCGTCGGCGCCATCTGCGGCTACGCGGATCTGGGCGTCATCAGCGGCTGCGAGGGCTACGGCACGGCCGAGAGCACGGCGGGCGACTATGTCGGCGGCGTTGTCGGCCAGTCGCAGGGCTCCGTGCGCAACAGCTTTGCCAAGTGCGAGCTGACCGGCCGCAACTACATCGGCGGCATCGCCGGTTACGGCATGAACGTCAGCGGCTGCAACACGCTCGTGAATCTCAACGGCTCCGGCAATTGCGTCGGCACCATCGCGGGCGAAATCGACAAGGATGGCAGCGCGGCCGATAACTACTTCGTCCACGAGACGGAGGCCGGCATCGACGGCATCAGCTACGCGAGCAAGGCCGAGGGCATGAGCTATGAGGCCTTCATGGCGCGCGACGGCATCCCGGCGGAGTTCTCCAGCTTTGCCGTCACCTTCACGGCCAACGGCGAGGTCGTCAAGACGATCACGTTCGCCTACGGCGGCTCGATCGACGAATCCCAGATCCCCGACTGCCCGACGGTGGAGGGCAACTACGGCTCCTGGCCGGAGCATGACTACAGCCACCTGACCTTCGACCTCGAGGTCAAGGCGGAGTACACCGCCGTCTCGACGGTCGTGGCCGGCGACCTGTATGCCGACAACAGCCGCACGCCGATCGTGCTGGCCGAGGGCGTCTTTGACCCGGCGACGGATGTGCACATCACCTCCGCCGAGGCCGACGGCCCGACGCTGCGCGGCAACCAGCAGCTGTACATGAAGTATAACGTCGAGATCCTCAACGACACGGTCGAGGACGACACGGACAACACCGTCTCCCTGCGTGTCTACGCACCGGATACCGGCGCGAGCTATACGGTCTACACCTACCAGAACGGCACCTGGGCGAGCACGTCCAGCAGCCGCGACGGTAGCTACCTCGTCTTCAAGACCATGGACCGTGACCTGCAGTTCGCCGTCACGAAGGCGCACCACGGCCCGCTGTTCTACATCCTCATCGTGCTCATCGTGCTGGCCGTGATCGTCGCGGTGCTGCGCCTGCTCTACTGCCGGAAGCTGAAAAAGGCAGTCGCGGCCGGGACCATGACCGAGGAAGAAGCGGCAACACTGCGCAAGCAGGGCCTGCGCATGTGGCTGGGCGAGGAGCGTGCGAAGCTCCAGGCCAAGCTCGCCGCTGTCAAGGAAGCCAAGGAGGCCAAGCGCGCCGCCGCAGCGGAGGCGAAGGCAGCCGCCGAGGCGGAAGCCGCGGCCAAGGCCGCGGAAGAAGCGGCAGACAACGCCGAGGCAGCGGAGACCCCGGCCGAGCCGGACGCCCCGGAAGCGGAAGCCGAGCCGGAAGTGACCGCTGAGGACAACGCCGATGCGGCCGAAGCCCTGGCAGACGAAGCGGCTGCGGAAGAGACGGAAGCGCAAGACTCCGACGCACCGCAGCATCCCTGACGCGAACGATCCCTTACCCCATAAACTGCGAAAATCCCCGATTGGGTTTCCAATCGGGGATTTTTGTGCGCGGACGGCAAAACCGCCCCGGCCAGATGGCCGGGGCGGTCGTCAGATATGCGATCGGGCTTACTTATGCGCGCTTCCACTTGACGCCCTGCGGGGTGTCCTCGAGCACGATGCCGGCGGCCTTGAGCTCGTCGCGGATGCGGTCGGCCTCAGCCCAGTTTTTGGCCTTGCGGGCGGCCTGACGCGCGGCGATCTTCTCCTCGATGGCCTTTGCCTCGGGGTCCTCGCTGCTGTCTGAGCCGAACGGGATGCCCAGCACGTCGCACAGCTCGAGGAAGCGGTCGAGGCACGCCTGCGCCAGCGCCTTGCTCGGGTCGGCGGCGGGGGAGACGGCGGTGTTGATCTCGCGCACCATCTCGAAGATGACGGAGATCGCGTCGGCGGTGTTGAAGTCGTCGTCCATGACGGCGTCGAACTTCTCGCGGTACTGGTCCAGGCCCTGCACGAAGGCGGCGTCCGCTTCGCTCAGCTCGCCGTCGCGGCCGTTGGCGATGAAGAACTCGAGGTTGCTCTTGGCGGTGCGCAGGCGCTCGAGCGCGGCCTTGGCCTGCATGAGGATCTCGCCGGAGTAGTTGAGCGGGCTGCGGTAGTGGCTCATGAGCATGAACATGCGGATGCAGTCGTAGCCGTAGACGGCGGCGGCCTCGCGCACGGTGAAGAAGTTGCCGAGCGACTTGCTCATCTTCTTGTTGTCGATGTTGATAAAGCCGTTGTGCAGCCAGTAGTTGACGAATTTGCAGCCGTTGGCGGCCTCGGACTGGGCGATCTCGTTCTCGTGGTGCGGGAAGGCGAGGTCGCTGCCGCCGCAGTGGATGTCGATCGTCTTGCCGAGGTAGCGGTTGGACATGGCCGAGCACTCGATGTGCCAGCCGGGGCGGCCCTTGCCCCACGGCGAGGGCCAGAACGGCTCGCCGGGCTTGGCGGCCTTCCAGAGCGCGAAGTCGAGCGGGTTTTCCTTGATGTCGTTGACGTCGATGCGCGCGCCGGACTGCAGGTCTTCGATCGGCTGGTGGCTGAGCTTGCCGTAGTCCTGGAACTTCAGCGTGCGGTAGTACACGTCGCCGTTGACCTCGTAGGCGTAGCCCTTGTCGATGAGCGTCGTGATGAGGTCGATGATCTGCTGGATGTTTTCGGTGGCCTTCGGGTGCACGGTCGCCTCGTGGACGCCGAGCGCGTGCGCGTCGGTGAAGTACTCGGCGATGTATTTTTTCGCGACCTCCTCGCTGGAGATGCCCTCCTCGTTGGCGCGCTTGATGATTTTGTCGTCCACGTCGGTGAAGTTCTGCACGAATGTCACCTCGTAGCCGCGGTACTCCAGATAGCGGCGCAGCACGTCGAACATGATGATCGGGCGCGCGTTGCCGACGTGGATGTAGTTATACACCGTCGGGCCGCAGGCGTACATGCGCACTTTGCCCGGCTCAATCGGCACGAACTCTTCCTTCTGCATGGACATGGTGTTGTACAGTTTCATATTCAGGCTCCTTTGAGACGTATTTGCAATAAAAAAGCGCCCCCATGCCGTCCGGCATGAGAGGCGAAGTCCTTCGCGGTTCCACTCTCGTTTCTCGCTCGCTGCACCGTAACGCGGTGCCTTCGGGCGGGCATTTCCTCCCGCCGCGCTCCCGGACGCACGTTCCGCCCCGCCGGACAGCACCCTCGCAGCGTCTGGGCACCTCTCTGAGACCGGGTGATGGGCGTACTCTTTCCGTTCATCGCATCCATCATCTTAGCATATGCACCCGGCAATGTCAAGGTTGCGCGCCGCGCGCCGGTGTGGTATGCTGGAAAAAACGCGGCCGGCGCCCAAGCGCGGCCGCACAGGAGGATCTTATATGAAAAAACACCTTTCGCTCCTGCTCGCATGCGTGCTGGCGCTGGCGCTGCTGTGCGCCTGCGGCAAGAAGGACGCGGTGGAGCAGACCCCCGCGCCGGAGACACCGCCGACGCAGACGGCCGCCACCGGCGGCGTGGACACGTCCTGCAAGCTCTATTTCCCGAACGACGCGGCCGACGACCTGCACGCCGACACGGCGCAGATCCCGGACACGGAGCCGGCCGTCACGACGGCGTATGCGCAGGCGATCGCGGAGCAGCTCATCGCGCATGACGCCCTGCCGAAGGGCAGCCAGGTGCTCGCCATCTCAAAAGACGGCGACGCGCTCAGCCTCGATATGAACGAGGCGTTCCTCGCCGGTCTGCGCGAGAGCGGCTCGGCGGGTGAGCTTATGTACATGGGCAGCCTCGTCAATACCTTCCTCGATAACTTCAACTGCACGACCGTGCGCGTTACGGTCAATGGGCAGTCGTTCTCCACGGGCCACTCGGAGTACGACAAGCCGCTGCAGGCGTTCGCGTTCTGAGGGAAAGCAAAAAAGCCAGCGGGCACAATGCCCGCTGGCTTTTTGCTATGTTTCAGGCGGCTTTTTGGAACACGTCGTGGTTCTTCACGAAGTACTCCACGCCGGAGTACACCGTCGTCACGACGATGACCACCCAGCACACGGTGTTGAGCCAGGGGATGTTCCACAGTAGCATCAGGCAGATGGCTACCATGGTCGAGGCGGTCTTGATCTTTCCGGACCAGGCGGCGGCGATGACGCGGCCATTGTCTACGGCGATGAGCCGCAGGCCGGTCACGGCAAACTCGCGCGCGACCACGAGCAGCAGCGCCCATGCGGGCATCTGATGCTGCTCGACGAACAGCAGCATGGCCGCCACGACCAGCAGCTTGTCGGCCAGCGGGTCCATGAACTTGCCGAAATCGGACACCTGATTGTAGTGCCGCGCGATGTAGCCGTCGGCGAAGTCGCTCAGGCTCGCAAGCACGAACACGCCGAACGCCCAGTACGTATGGCCGGGAAAGCGCAGATACATCAGCACCAGAAACACGGGGATGAGGATCACGCGGAAGATGGTAATTTTGTTTGCAGTCGTCATGTCAGCACCTCATTCGTGGATTTGTTCGCCGGCGAGATCACCGTCGTCGCAGCCGGTAATGTGCACCGTGACCATGTCGCCGGGCCGGGCCGCGCCGGTGAAGTAGACCGTGCCGTCGATCTCCGGCGAGTCGGCGTACGTCCGGCCGGAGCACATGCCGCTCTTCGCCCGGTGCTCGCACAAAACGGTCATATCCCGCCCGATACAGGCGGCGTTGTAGTCGTCCATGATGCCGGCCTGTAGCTCGAGGATGAGATCGGCGCGGCGCTGCGCCTCGTCCGGCTCGCAGCGGTCGGTCATCACGGCGGCGGGCGTCCCCTCCTCGGGGGAGAACGGGAACACGCCCACGCGCTCGAGCCGCACCTCGCGCAGCCACGTGCACAGCTCCTCAAATTCGGCCTCGCCCTCGCCGGGCAGGCCCGTGATGAGGCTCGTGCGCAGCACAAGGCCCGGGATGCGCGCACGCAGCTTCTGCAGCAGGGCGCGGATCTCGTCACCGGTGCAGTGACGGTTCATGCGGCGGAGAATGTCGTCATTGATGTGCTGGATGGGAATGTCGAGATACTTGACGATCTTGTCCTCATTTGCAATGAGGTCGATGAGCTCGTCGTCGATGATCTCGGGGTAGAGGTAGTGCAGGCGGATCCAGCGGACGCCGTCGATCTTTGCCAGCTCCCGCAGCAGCCGCGCAAGGCTCGGTTTGCCGTAGAGGTCCATGCCCCAGCGGGTGATGTCCTGCGCGATGACGATCAGCTCTTTCACGCCGAGCGCGGCGAGTTCTTTTGCCTCCTGCACGATGGCGTCAAGCGCGCGGCTGCGGTAGCGGCCGCGGATGGCGGGGATGGCGCAGAACGCGCACCAGTTGTCGCACCCCTCGGCGATGCGCAGGTACGCCCAGCCCGGGCCGGTCGTGACCACGCGGCCGATCTCCTCGATCGGGCCGCTCTTGTCGCCGAAGTACAGCGGCTTTCCACCGTGCATCACGTCCTCGACGGCCTGGCAGATCTGGCCAAAGCTGCCGGTGCCGAGCATGCCGTCCACTTCCGGCAGGCTCTCGAGAATGTCGTTTTCGTACCGCTGCGACAGGCAGCCGGTCACGAGAATTTTCTTCAGTCCGCCGGCCTTTTTCACCTCGGCGAGCTGCAGGATCTGGTCGATGGCCTCGCTCTTGGCGCTGTCGATAAAGCCGCAGGTGTTGACGATGGCGACGTCGCACCCGTCCACCTCGCCGACCACCTCATGGCCGGCCTGATTGAGCAGATAGAGCATCTGCTCGCTGTTGACCTGATTCTTCGCACAGCCGAGCGAGATCAGGCAGATTCGATATGGCATGGGTCAATACTCCTCAAAGTTATCCTGATAGCGCGCGATGGCCGCGCGGATCTCGTCGCGCCCGAAGCCGCGGCGGTAGAGATAGTCCGACGCGCGGCGCAGCTCGTCGCGGTCCGACGTGTCGCTGCGCAGGCGGCGGCGCAGCAGCGTGTCGATCTGGCCGTCCTGCTCCGGCAGCTCCTGCAGCGCGTCGTCCCACAGCTCGCGCGGGATGCCGCGGCGGTACAGCTCGCTGCGGATGCGTCCGGCGCCGTAGCCCTTGGCGGCGTAGTGCCGCACGCACATGGCGGCGTACTGCGCATCGTCGAGCAGGTGCATCTCCTGCAGCCACGCGGCGGCGTCCTCGGCGTTTTCCGGGCTTTCGCCCTTTTCCTTCAGCCGGTCGGTCAGCTCTTTGACCGACATGGCGCGCGCGCCGATGATGCGCAGCGCCCGCTGCCGGCAGCGGGAGCGCTCGGAGGCTGCGCGCAGCGCATTCAGCTCCGGCTCTGTCAGTTCTTTTCCGCTGCGCAGGTGGAAGTCCGTCACGACGGCAAGCGTCGTGCGCAGTTCCTCGCCGGTGTCAAACCGCGCCAGAAAGCGCTCCGGCGCGGTCTGCTTGAGCTCGATGAGCCGGGCCATCAGCCCTGAAAGTCATCGGCGGCCACTTCAACGGCGCGGCCGGAAGCAATGGCGGCCTTGCGCGCCTGCGGGCTCATGAGCTTGTGGGCGTTGGCGCGGATCTCCGCCTCGATCTTGTCCGAGACGTCAGGGTGTTCGCGCAGAAATTCCTTCATGCTGTCGCGGCCCTGCACGCGCACATCACCGTAGGTGTACCACGCGCCGGCCTTGTCGATCAGGTCGAGCTTGACGCCGAGGTCCACGATCTCGCCGATCTTGGAGATGCCCTCGCCGTAGATGATGTCGAACTCCGCCTCCTTGAACGGGGGCGCGACCTTGTTCTTGACGATCTTGGCGCGTGTGCGGTTGCCGATCATCTCGCCGCCGACCTTCAGCGTCTCGATGCGGCGCACGTCGATGCGCACGCTGGAGAAATACTTCAGCGCGCGGCCGCCGGGCGTCGTCTCGGGGTTGCCGTACATGACGCCGATCTTCTCGCGCAGCTGGTTGATGAACACGACGATGCAGTTCGTGCGGCTGACGGTGCCGGCCAGCTTGCGCAGGGCCTGGCTCATCAGGCGCGCGATCACGCCGACGGACGACTCGCCCATCTCGCCCTCGAGCTCGCTGCGCGGCAGCAGCGCCGCCACGGAGTCGACGACCACGACGTCGAGCGCGCCGGAGCGCACGAGCTGCTCCGTGATCTCGAGTGCCTGCTCGCCTGTGTCCGGCTGGGAGATGAGCAGACTGTCGATGTCCACGCCGAGGGCACGGGCGTAGGCGGGCTCGAGCGCGTGCTCCACGTCGATGAACGCGACCTCGCCGCCCGTCTTCTGGGCGCTGGCGAGGATGTGCAGCGCAAGCGTCGTCTTACCGGACGACTCGGGTCCGTAGATCTCGACGATGCGGCCGCGGGGCACGCCGCCGATGCCGAGCGCGAGGTCGAGCGACAGGGAGCCGGTGGAGATGGCCTCCACGTTCACGGGAATGTCGTCGCCGAGGCGCATGATGGCGCCCTTGCCGAAGTTCTTCTCGATCTGGGCGAGGGCGGTCTCGAGCGCTTTTTTCTTATCCTCCGGCTTGACGGGGCCGGTGGAAACGGGTGCGGATTTTTTCTTTTCAGCCATAGTGATTCACCTCTAAGTATCAGATGCGGCCGACGACGACGCGCCGGATGCCGGCGGTGTCCTCAAGGGCGGTCACATCGGTGTATTTTTCTTCTGTCATCAGCGCCATGACGGCGTCCGCCTGATCCTCGCCGACCTCGAACATGAGCCAGCCGCCGGGGCGGAGGATCTGCGTCCAGTGGCGCACGATCGCGCGGTAGAACATCAGTCCGTCCTCGCCGCCGTCGAGCGCGCCGAGCGGCTCATAGTCGCGCACGGAGCTGTCGAGCGTGAGGATGTCCATGCTTGCCACATACGGCGGGTTCGATACGATGAGGTCGAACGTGCCGATGCCCATCGGGGGCTTTTCGAGCGCGTCGGCCTTGAGGCAGATGGTGCGGTTCTGGTGGTTGCGGCGCAGGTTTTCCTTGCTCACGGCGAGGGCCTCCTCGCTGATGTCCACCATGACGACGCGCGCGGCCGGCAGCTCGTGCGCCAGCGCGCAGCCGATGCAGCCGCTGCCGGAGCAGAGGTCGAGAATGCGGGCATTCATTTTCCGGCCGACGAGCACGTGCAGCGCCGCGTCCACGAGCACCTCGGTGTCCATGCGCGGGATGAGCACGTCGGGCGTGACCACGATCGGCAGCCCGTGAAACTCCCACTCGCCGATGAGATAGGCCAGCGGCTCGCCGGCAATGCGGCGCTGCAGCAGGGCCGCGATCTTCTGTTCATTTTCGTCGGAGGTGTACAGGCGCAGGTCGCGTACGAATTCCTCCTTCGTCTTGCCGACGGCATAGGCCACCAGCAGCCGCGCCTCGAGCGCGTAGGCCTCCACGCCGGCGCTTTTCAGCGCCGTGCGCGTGGCCAGATACAGGTCGTTATAGGTTTTTGGCATCTCTCTATCTTCCAGTCCTTTGCTGACGGATTACCAGGCGTCGCTGCCCTTCTGCTCCGGAATGACGAGCTCAAGCGCGCGGATGGCGCACTCGATCATGCTGTCGTCCGGCTCGTTGGTGGTCAGGCGCTGCAGCCACTTGCCCGGCGCGGACAGGATCCGCGAGCAGAGGTTGTCGTGCCGGCCGACCCAGCGGTTGATCTCATAACTGATGGACACGACGACCGGCAGCAGCAGCAGCCGCAGGCCGATGCGCACCCACGGATTGTCCCACAGCCCGACGCGCAGGCTCACGAGCGAGAACACGAGAATACTGATGATGACGACAACGAACAGAAAGCTCGTGCCGCAGCGGGGGTGAAAGCGCGACTGCGGCCGCACGTTCTCGACCGTCAGCGGCAGACCCTTTTCGTAGCAGAAGATGGTCTTGTGCTCCGCGCCGTGGTAGGCGAACATGCGCTCAACGTCCTTCATGTGCGCCACGCCCCACAGATACAGCAGGAAGATGACGATGCGCAGCAGCCCCTCAAAGAGGTTGCGCACGACGGGGCTGTGGATGAAGCCCCTGGTCAGGCCGGCGAGCAGCGTTGGGATCAGGATGAACAGCACGATCGACAGCGCGATGCCGAGCACCACGGCCGTGCCGATGATGATGTCCTTGGCCTTCTCCTCGCCGAAGTGCTTTTCGATCCAGAGGTCGATCTTGCCGGGCTCCTCCTGCTCGTCCTCGGGCAGCAGGTCGGCCGAATAGGTCAGCGCCTTCATGCCCTTGACCATCGAGTCGAGAAACACGACGACGCCGCGGATGAGCGGCCAGCCGAGGATCGGGTGCTTTTCCTTGACCAGGTGCAGCTCCTCGACCTTCTCGACCATGCCGTCCTCCGTGCGGCAGACGATGGCCTGCCGGGTCGGGCCGCGCATGAGGATGCCCTCAATGAGCGCCTGCCCGCCGATGGACGTGCGGAACGAGACGTTGGTATCGGGTTTTGCGGATTCGGTTTTGCTCATATGGTTACCTCGGTTAGAATGAAATACGAATTTAATTGCCGCTCTCCGGCGCGAACGGCAGGCGCACCGAGACCAGCGTACCGCCGCCGGGGGCGTTGGCGATCGTCAGCGTGCCGCCGGAGCGGGTGATGATCTCGTCGCACACGGCAAGGCCGATGCCGCTGCCGCGGGCCTTGTGCTTTTCGCCCTTGAAGAACTTCTCCTTCACGTGCGGCAGCTCGTTTTCCGGGATGCCGGGCCCATGATCTCTAAACTGAATGGTAGCAGCTTCACTGTCCGAAAAAACGGACACTTCGATCGTCTTGCCGTCGCGTGCATACTTGGCGGCGTTGTCGAGAATGTTGAGAAACACCTGCTTGAGGCGCTCCGGGTCGCCGGGCACGAGCGGGATCTCCTCCTCGGGCGGGTTGTAGATGAGCTGCATCCCGTCCTGCCGCAGCAGCTCCTGATAGGTGAAGATGGTGTCCTCGAGCTCGCTCTCGATGTCGAGCAGCTCCATGCTCAGGTTGAAGCGGCCGTCCTGGATGCGGGTGAACTCCAGCAGCTCCTCGACGAGGCTCGTCAGGCGCGCGGCCTCCTTGGAGATGATGGCGATGCCGCGGCGGGAGTCGCCCTGGATGGCGGTGTCGAACATGAGCGTCTCGCTCCAGCCGGTGATGGCGGTCAGGGGCGTGCGCAGCTCGTGCGAGATCGACGAGATGAACTCCGACTGCATTTTTTCGCTGCGGCTGATCTCCTGTGACAGTTCGTTGATCGCGGTCGCAAGGCGGCCAAGCTCATCGTCGCGCTGCACCGGCAGCTCCGTGCCGTAGCGCCCGCCGGCGATCGTGCGCGTGACCTCCGTGATCTGCTCGACCGGGCGCGACACGCGCTGGCGGAACCACAGCGCGCAGACCACGGCGCCGACGGCCGCCGCGAGAATGCCCAGCACGATGCCCAGCGCGGTGCTCACGCGCCCCGCGCTCAGGCCGATGGCCGCGCCGGCGGCGACGCACAGCGCCGCGTGTACGCACTGGCCGATGGCCATGCGCGAAAACAGGCCGCGGAAAGAGCCGGTATGTTTGGATTCGCCTGCGGGGGTGGGGGTGACGTCCTGCATGGTCTCAGTAGCCCCACTTATAGCCGTAGCCCCAGACGGTGGTGATGTATTCCGGCTCGGTCGCGTCGTCCTCGATCTTGATGCGCAGACGGCGGATGTTCACATCGACGATCTTGACCTCGCCGTTGTAGTCCGCGCCCCAGACGGCGTGCAGAATGTCCTCGCGCGAGAGCGCGCGGCCGGGGTTTTCCATGAACAGCTTCATGATGGCAAACTCCGTCTGCGTCAGGCGGATGTGCTCGCTGTTTTTGTCGAGCGTGCGCGAGCGCAGGTGCAGCACGAACGGCCCGCTCGAGAGCACGTCCTCGGTGTTCTCGCTGCCGCCGATGCGGCGGTAGAGCGCGTCCACGCGCGCGAGCAGCTCGGCGGGGGAGAAGGGCTTGGTGACATAGTCGTCCGCGCCGGTCATGAGGCCGGTGATCTTGTCCATCTCCTGGCTCTTGGCGCTGAGCATGAGGATGCCCATCTTCGAGCCGGTCGCGCGGATGCGGCGGCAGACCTCAAAGCCGTCGATGTCCGGCAGCATCACGTCGAGCAGCGCGACGAGCGTGTCCGGATTCTGCTTGAGCTTTTCGAGCGCCTCCTCGCCTGTGGCCGCCTCAATGGGCTCGTAACCGGACCGGCGCAGGTTGATGACGACGAAGCTGCGGATGCTGGGTTCATCCTCAAGTACGAGAATTTTCTTCATGTAGTCCATATTCCTTTCCAAAGGCAGTGTGTGGGCGCCTTTGCGGTTAGTGGCGTCTGCTTTCCCGGAAAGCAGGAGGTTTGCAGAAATATTCATTTCAGTATATCACACAATTTACAATAGTGGTAGCAAAAAATTACGAATCGTGTTATTCTGTGACACAGGAAATGAGGTGGGCTATATGGAGCTTTTCTGGACGCAGATCACGGACGCGCAGCCGGCGCGCCCTGCGCGCACGAAGGCGCACGGGAGTGCGTGGGGCGTGTCGCTGCTGGCGTATGCGGTGCGCGCGGTCTGGGGCATCGACCTGCCGGAGACGGCGGAGCTGCCGGGCGGCAAGCCGTATTTTCCGTCGTGCCCGCAGCTGCACTTTTCCGTCAGCCACACGCGCACGGCGGCGCTCGTGGCCGTGTCGGCCGCGCCGGTCGGCGCGGATGTGGAGCAGGTGCGCCCGCTGCACCCGGCCATGGCACGGCGGCTCGCGCAGGCGGACTGCGGCGACCTGCAGCCGTTCGAGCTCTGGACGCTGCGCGAGAGCTGGTTCAAGCTCACGGGCGCGGGCGACCTGCGCGCGATCCCGTTCCGGCGCGCGGCCGGGGTGCTCGTCCCGCCGGAGGCGGGGGCGCTCTGCCGTGTGTATGACGACATTCCCGGCTGCGCGGCCGCCGCGTGCTCGCTTGCCGAGCAGCCGCCGGAGCGGCTGCGGTTCGTGCCGCCGCGCGAGATTTGCACTTGAAATATGCGCCCGGCTGTTGTATAATCAAACAGCCGAATTTGCCGGTGTGATGGAATTGGTAGACGTGCTTGACTCAAAATCTACTTCGCCGCTTCATACCGCCTTGGCGAAAAACCTTGATTTTGCAAGGCTTTTTGAAAACTGAATATGTAATTTGGTTTTAATGTCCCTCCATGATGTCCCTCC